>TARA_R110002049_G_scaffold33421_1_pt1 | contig 215861 bp, 198 predicted proteins | sample TARA_R110002049 | Tara Oceans TARA_R110002049 (sample SAMEA4396941) | marine metagenome | biome: Polar Biome; feature: [SRF] surface water layer (ENVO:00010504); material: water (ENVO:00002006), including particulate matter (ENVO:01000060) such as... | depth 5 m | reverse complement strand
GACAACGAGTTTGTGCCCTGGCAGGTCGGCGCCACGATGTAGCGAGCGCTACCTACCGATCGCCATGTCATTCCGGTTTAGACCGGAATGACATGGCGATCGGTTATTATCTCAGCCGATAGACTGACGCCTGCCGTTGTGTTGTCTGCCGCGCGTCACCGACATCGCCGACTGCGTATGAAGCTATTGGTACGAGTTGATCCACGGGCAGATCGCGGCGCTGTGGGTCGCCGATCAACACGGTGATGCCGACTGCATGACAGCGCTGCAGAAAAGGCAGCATCCGGCCTGCCGTTTCCGCATTGTAGAAGACGTCACCGCCTGCGATCACAGCGATATCGATCGGCGGTGGGCCGTCCAGATCAATCTCGACAAGGTCAATCATACAGCAATTGGCAGTCGCATTCAGCGCTATGGCCGCCCGGCCATAGGCGTCGATTTCGGCGGCGATGGCCGTTGCGCCCGCCATGGTGGCGGCTATTCCGACAAGGCCTGATCCCGCCCCCAGATCAAGTACGGTCCTGCCAGCGATCAGTTCGGGATGCGCCCTAAAGTGGTGGGCGAGCGCCAGGCCACCAGCCCAGGCATAAGCCCAGTAGGGAGCCGCCGCGTCGCCGGTTTTTGCCTTGGCCAAGTGGGACAGGCGGCTGCCCGAGTGGGCTATATAAAGACTGATTTCGGGCAGGCCTGGCACAGCTTGCAGCTGTAAATTGGCTTTTATGAACGCGGTAGCATCGTGGCTCAACGCCGCTGCACCCCCTGAATATTGACATGGGTCGACATCAGGAACTGGTTGCAGGTGATGAATAGCCGGTTCCGCTTTGGTCCGCCGAACTCCACGTTGGCGGTCTTGGCGCCGGTGTGGATGCGGCCAAGCAGTGTGCCTTGGGGGTCATAGACATTTACGCCCAACCCGGCACTGCTCCAGATATTGCCCGCAACATCAAGACGGAACCCATCAGAGAGCCCGCTATCGATATCGGCGAAGACCTTGGGACTGGTCAACCGGGCGCCCTCGACATTGAACTGACGGATCTGGATGGGCCATTCGGGGTCATGGCTGCGACCGGTATCTGATACGTAAAGCAGCGATTCATCGGGCGAAAAGGCCAGTCCATTGGGCTTGGCAAAGTCGTCGGCGACCACGGTCAGTGAGTTGTCTGCGGGATCAAAGCGATAGACGAAGCAACCGGGCTGCTCCTGCTCAGAGCGATAGCCCTCATAGTCCGAAACGATGCCGTAGGGCGGATCGGTGAACCAGATCGTGTCATCGGATTTGACCACCACGTCATTGGGTGAGTTGAGGCGTTTGCCCTGATAGCTATCGACCAGAGTAGTGATCGTGCCATCATATTCGGTGCGCAGTACGGCGCGGGCACCGTGCGAGCAGGAAATCAGCCGACCCTGACGGTCGCGGGTGTTGCCGTTGACGAAATCGGAGGGTGCGCGAAATGTGGTAACGCCAAGTCCGGGCACAAATTTTAGCATGCGATTGTTGGGAATATCGCTCCACACCAGGTAATTGCCATCGGCGAACCAGACCGGTCCTTCGGCCCATAGGCACTGGTCGTAATGGGTTTCGAGGGGCGCGATGCCGATCGTGAGTTCCTTGAACCGGTTGTCGATAATCTCAAGTGCGTCGCCGCTGACTGCCATAGTCGCCCCCTCTCGTTTTGTGCGCATTTGATGGCAAGCAGTGTCGAGTGGCAAGTCGATCTGTCATGAGATGTCGCGGCCCAGCCCGACGAGCGCGAGGGCCCTCGTTTCTCAATACTCGCGATGTATGCAGTGCTTGGACGCGTCCCACCCAGCAATTGACGACTAACATGTTAGTTGCTAGGGCATGCGGACAGTTCAGGAGCGCCGCACATGTCCAGTCTCGACAAGATCCTCACCGTTGACGAGATGAAAACCCGGGCGCGGCGTTCAGTGCCCAAGATGTTCTTCGAATACGCCGACTCCGGCAGCTATACCGAGGGCACTTATCGCGCCAATGAGAGCGACTTCAACAAGATCAGCCTCAAGCAGAAGGTGGCCGTCAATCTCGAGGGACGCAATCTCAAGACCGAGATGCTGGGCAAGCAGATCACCATGCCTGTTGCGATTGCACCTGCTGCGACGGGCGGCATGCAGATTGCTGATGGCGAGATCAAGGCCGCCAAGGCAGCCGAGAAATTCGGCGTGCCCTTCACGCTCTCGACCATGGCGGTGTGCTCGATCGAGGACATTGCCGATAACACGAGCGCGCCATTCTGGTTTCAGCTCTATGTGATGCGCGACCGCGACTTCATCGAACGGTTGATTGATCGGGCCAAGGCAGCGAAGTGCTCGGCGCTGGTACTGACCATGGATCTGCAGATCCTGGGCCAGCGTCACAAGGACATTCACAACGGGCTCTCCACCCCGCCCAAGTTCAACGCCAAATCGGTATGGCAGATGATGCAGCACCCCTTGTGGTGCGCGCGCATGCTGGGCACCAAGCGGCACACCTTCCGCAATATTGTGGGGCATGTGGGGGGCGATCACGATCTGGCTTCGCTCTCGGCCTGGACGGCCAGCCAGTTTGATCCAACGTTGAACTGGGCTGATATCGCCTGGGTGAAGAAGCGCTTTGGCGGCCCGGTAATCGTCAAGGGCGTGCTGGACCCCGAAGACGCCAAGGCTGCGGTCGACAATGGTGCTGATGCCGTGATTGTTTCCAATCATGGCGGTCGCCAGCTTGACGGCGCGCCCTCCACCATTCGGGTTTTGCCCGAGATCATGGATGCCATTGGCAAGCGCACGGAAGTCTATCTCGATAGCGGCATTCGCTCGGGTCAGGATGTGGTCAAGGCACTGGCCTATGGTGCCAAGGGCACCTTTATCGGTCGCCCCATGCTGTACGGGCTAGGCGCGGGCGGTGAAGCCGGTGTGACCCGGGTGCTGGAGATCATGCGCAAGGAACTCGACACCACCATGGCGCTGTGCGGCGAGCGCGACATTCTCGATGTTGGGCTGCACAATATCTATTCCAACGACATTCCTCCCCGCAACGCGCCGGTCGCCAACGCCTAGCTGCGATAACGTGCGGCGCTGATGTCACCTTCGGTGAGCTGGACGTAAACCGCCTGGGACACCGCTTGCATCTGATCGACGGGCAGGGTGCCAACCACTGTGCAGGTGATGCGGGCATTGGCCCAGTAAAAGGCCTCGGTATTGTCCACACTGGCCAATTGGGTGACCTGTTGCCGGTCGGGGAGCGCGGCCGTCACATAGACGGTGATGCGCTGCTGGCTGGTATTCTCATACATAAGCTGGGCTGCCCGGCCGCCCAGTTCCGGTTCGCCCGGCAGTAGTCGACCACCGACCAAGACAAATCCCTGGGCGCTCAGATCGGGCATGCCCAGATTGGTGTCGAGACGGTTGGAGAGCCAGCTCGAGAGATGGGCACTGTCATCGCCGCCCACTTCGACTGCATGACGGTTTTCGGCGACAAAGACCGTGTGGGCATTGACTGCATCGGCGATCAGCGTGGCGCTGGCTGAGGGGGCATCAAAAACGGGTCGGGCAAACCAGCCGGCGCCCAGACCGAGTGCCAAAAGTACGACTGCCGCTGCGGCCCAGCGCCAGGTCCGGCCACGGTGCTGGATCTGTTCGGCGGCAATTCGGCGCGCGCGCAAGCGTGCCGGAACCGGTTCGGCAGCCACGGGGTCGAAAAGGCTCTGCAATGCCTGGGTCTGGCGCTGCATCAAGGCGAGTTCGGCGGCTGCGTCGGGATTGGCCGCCAGATAGGCCTGGACGGCCGGGATCTGTGCAGGATCCAGCTGTCCATCGACGAAGGCCATCAGTGTGTCACGGGTGATCAGGCTCATTTTACCGTCCTCAGATGCGGCTCGGCGGGTGTGCCTGTGGCCAGACGCAGGGCATGGCGGGCCCGGCCCAGCCGGCTCATCAGCGTACCTAGCGGGATTTTGAGAATGGCGGCGGCCTCCGCATAGGGCAGGCCTTCAAGGGCGATCAGCAGCAAGGCTTCCTTCTGCTCCAGTGGCAGGGTGTCGATAGCACGGGCCGTTTCGGCCAGTGCAATATGGCCCGGTTGCGGGGCGGGGGTCGAGGGCTCGGGAACGCGGTCAAAGTCCACCGGTTGGCCACGCCGCTGTGCCTGGCGCAATTGATTGCGATGCAGGTTGAGCAACACAGTGAATAACCAGGCGCGGACTGGTCCAGTGGGTCGGAACAGGCCGCGTCTGGAAATGGCGCGTTCGAGGCAGTCCTGAACCAGATCGTCGGCCAGATCGGCATTGCGTGTCAGCGCCCGGGCATAGCGCCGCAGGGCCGGTACGCAGGTTTCGACCTGATCAAGGAAATCGCTCACTGGACCGCCCGGGGCTTATTGAACTGCAAGATGCCAGACGCCGCCGACGCCGTCACCTGTGGTCTCGCCGGGCTGGGTGTCGTTGATCCAATAATAGAGCGGCGCGCCCTTATAGGCCCACATGCTGGTGCCGTCGGTGCGCTCGACAACGCTGAATGCGTCATCTGCCATGGCACCGTCATCGGCCAAGAGCGGGGGCCAGTTGGTGGCGCACTGATCGTAGCAATTGCTGACGTTTTCGCTGTCCTTGTCGAAAATGTAGAGCGTCATGCCATTGGCATCGGTGAGCACTGTCTGGCCAGCAATGTCGGCTGCTTTGACCGCGCCGCCACCAAGCTCCTGGGCCAGGGTTGGTGCGGTCAGAAAGGCGAGTGCGGCAGCGCCTGCCAGAAATGAACGAATAAGCATGGAAATCTCCCTCTGGGTTCGGGCCACGAATGCGACCTTCACTGACATCAACACCAGGCGCGGCGGTTTAATCCCGTCGATGGAAAAGAAATTGGGGTGGTCCGATTATGCTGTCTGAGCAACATGATGCTGGACACGACGGCGCTACATTGCTTTTGTAGCGCCAACTGGTGCGCGCCATCTGGGAGAGGGTGGACGTGACACTGGCATCGCACGCAAAAGTGCGTGCGAGTTAGGGAGAAATAGAATGAAGAGACGCGAATTCTTCAAGTCGGCCTCGGTCGCTACGATCGGTGCTGCGGCAGCAACAACGCTTGCCACACCTGCCATTGCTCAGGATGTCTACAACTGGCGCATGGTTACCACCTGGCCCAAGAACTTCCCCGGTCTGGGCGTTGGCGCACAGAAGCTGGCTGATCGCATCACCAATGCCTCGGGCGGTCGCCTGAATGTTCAGGTGTTCGCATCGGGCGAAATGGTGCCCGGCCTTCAGGCTCTGGATGCCGTGATCGACGGTTCGGCCGAAATGAGCCATGGCGCTGCCTATTACTGGCAGAACAAGAGTCAGGCACTGAGCTTCTTCACGGGGGTGCCATACGGCATGACCAGCCGTGAACTGGCTTCCTGGGTGCGCTATCTCGGCGGCCAGGAACAGTGGGACAAGATCTACGACCAGTTCGGCCTCAAGGGCTACCTGTCGGGTGATACCGGTACTCAGGCCGGCGGCTGGTTCAAGAACGAACTGACCGGCGTTGCTGATGTGCAGGGTCTGCGCTTCCGTACGCCTGGTCTGGGCGGTCAGGTCTGGGCCAAGCTTGGCGCCTCGGTGACCAATATGGCTGCTGGCGAAATCTTCGCTGCGCTGCAGTCCGGTACGCTTGATGCCGCTGAATTCGTTGGCCCGTACAACGATCTGGCACTGGGCTTCTATCAGGTTGCCAAGAACTACTACTTCCCAAGCTTTGTTGAGCCGGGTCTTGCCACCGAACTGGTGGTCAACAAGTCCAAGCTGGCTGAGCTGCCACCTGATCTGCAGGAACTGGTCAGCGTTTGCGCCCAGGCATCCTATGATGACGTGGCGTCGGACATGTACGCCAATGATCCGCGCGCACTGCGCTCGCTGGTTGATGATCACGGCGTTCAGGTCCGCGCATTCCCGGATGAAATCCTGGAAGCCGGCGCCAAGGCATCGATGGAAGTGATTGCCGAGATCCGCGAAGGCGGCGATGCACTCACCAAGGAAACGGCAGAGAGCTTTATCTCGGCCTTCAACCTGCTGCGTGAACGCACCGAAGGTACGGATGCACCGTTCCTCACCGCACGTCAGAAGTACATCAAGTACTAAGCTGTCAGTCGGATCTAACAAAGAAAAGCCCGGGCTCGCGCCCGGGCTTTTTGCTGTTTGGAATACTGCGTCTGCCTAGTGGTAGAGCAGTTCGGGTAGCCATGTCACCAATTGGGGGAACATGAACAACAGGGCCAGGCCCACCACCTGCAGCAGCACGAAGGGGATGACCCCGCGATAGATCATGCCGGTGCTCACCTGTGGTGGCGCCACGCCGCGCAGATAGAACAGTGCGAAGCCAAAGGGCGGCGTCAGGAAGCTGGTCTGCAGATTTACGCCAACCATGACACCGAGCCAGATTGGATCGACGCCAAGCGTCAGCAGGACTGGTGCGGTGATCGGGATCACGATGAAGATGATCTCGAAGGTGTCCAGGATGAAGCCGAGCATGAACATGATCAACATGACGATGATGGTGGCGCCAATGGCGCCGCCGGGCATGTTGGACAGGAAGGCATGCACCAGATTGTCGCCGCCCATCATGCGGAAGACCACCGAGAATACGGCAGCACCGAACAGGATGATGAACACCATCGATGTGATGGTGGCGGTGGAAATCACTGCCTGGCGCAGGATGCTGAAGGTGAACTTGCGGTTGGCGATGGCCAGCACCATGGCGCCTACCGAGCCGACCGATGCGGCTTCTGTGGGGGTGGCAATGCCGCCCAGGATCGAGCCGAGCACGGCGATGATCAGCAGAAGTGGCGGCACCAGAGCGACCATGACTTCGCGGGCCAGGTGCTTTTTCTCATCTTCAGGAACCGGGGTTGCCGGCGCCGAAGCGGGATCGGTGATGGCTTTGTAGATCACCCAGCACAGGTACAGGCCGACCAGCATCATGCCGGGCAGCAGGGCACCGGCAAACAGTGCGCCAACCGAAACGGGTTCGGGCGCGAAGTTGCCTTTTTCCATCTGAACCTGGGCGTTGATGCCGGCAAGCATGTCGCCCATGAAGATCAGCACGGTGGAGGGTGGAATGATCTGACCCAGCGTGCCCGAGGCGCAGATAACGCCCGTGGCCAGCTTGGGATCGTAGCCCGCCCGCAGCATCGCCGGCAGCGAGATCAGGCCCATGGTGACCACTGTGGCGCCCACAACGCCGGTGGAAGCGGCCAGCATGGCGCCCACGATAATGACGGAGATGCCCAGGCCGCCGCGCAGATTGCCGAAGAGCTTGCCCATGGTCAGCAGCAGGCGCTCGGCGATACCACTGCGCTCAAGCATGACGCCCATGAAGACAAATAGCGGCACAGCGACCAGAGTTTCGCTGCTCATAAGGCCGATATAGCGACCAATGATCGAGGCATAGTTAGAAGGGTCATAGACCCCCATCAGCCAGCCGACCACGCCAAAGATCAGCGCGGTACCAGCCAGGGAAAAGGCGACGGGGAAACCAATCAGCAAGACGCCAATGACGCCCACGAACATGAGGCAGGCGAGAATTTCGCCGATCAGAACAGCACTCACGGGGCGGTCTCCGCTTCTTCGTTGGCTACGTAGCGCAGATGCGCGGGCAGCAGGTCCTGCTGTCCGGTCAGCACCAGAATGGCGCGGCAGGCCATGGCGATGCCTTGCAGGCCGACCAGTACGGCAAACACGATGATGAAGCTCTTGAGCACGAACAGGCCCGGCATGCCGCCGACATTGCCCGAGGCCTCCTGATAGCTCCAGGAGCGGGCGATGGCGGGCCAGCCATAGGTCAGGACGACGTAGATAAAGGGCAGCAGGAAGACCACCACGCCGAACAGGTCGGCAATGGCTTTCCAGCGGGTCGAGGCGGGGCGGTAGAAGATGTCAACGCGGACGTGATCATCGCGCAGCAGCGCAAAACCGGCAACGCCGGTGAACATGGCGCCGCTCAGCCAGACATAGAGGTCCTGCATCCACAGCACGCTGGTTGAAAAGACGTAGCGCTGCACAACAACGGTGAAACAGACCAGCACACAGGCCAGCGCCAACCAGGAGAGGGTTTCGCCAGCCACCCTGTTGATGGTGCTGATCCCCCTGACAATCCAGGCAAGTAGTTGCAACAGACAGTCCTCCCCTTTTGTCGCCGAGTGGCCGAGGGTTTTTGTTCCATTCCCGGCTCTATTGCAAATGGATTGAGCAGCATAAGGGGCCAAGGTCAACAGCTACGGGGCTTTGGGGGTCGAATGAGCGCGTGTGGCTGGTGACAAACTGGGCAAAAATGCTATGTCGCAGCCGACAGCGCGAAAGTGGCGTAGTGTCAGCCAAGGAGGCCTGAATGTTTGTTGTTGGTGGCGAAAGCCTGATCGATCTCAAGGCCGAGGTGGCACTGCCCGGTGGCGAACTTATCGGACGCGATGGTGAAAACCAGATCGTGATGACCGCGCATCAGGGCGGTTCGCCCTATAATTGTGCGATCGCCTTGTCCAAGCTGGGTAACTCGACCGGCTTCCTGTGCCCGATTTCGTCGGATGCCTTTGGCGACTACCTGCTGGGGCCGCTGGAAGCTGCAGGCGTTGTCGCCTTGTTGCCTGAGCGCGTGTCGGAATATACGACGCTGGCCGTTATCAATTTTGATGAAAACCACAATGCGCGCTATGGCTTTTATCGTTCCGCCGATGGCGCTATCGACGCCGCCAGGGCCATTGCTGCACTGCCCGACCAGCTTGAGCTATACCAGATTGGCGGGTTCTGCCCGATCAAGCCAGCGGAAGCTGAACAATGGCAGCAGGTGGTGCATGCCGCCATCGCCAAGGGCGCGACCATTTCGATGGACCCCAATGTACGCCCCAGCCTGATCGATGATTTCGAAGGCTACAAGGCGCGGCTGTCGAGCTTTCTGGACCTGGCCCATGTCGTGAAGGTATCCGAGGAAGACCTCGAAGCGCTCGACAGTACGAAGGCTCTTGAGCAACACGCTGCCGACCTGTTGGCCCGTCCCAATTGCGAACTTGTCGTGGTGACGCTGGGCGAAAAAGGATCACATGCCTTTACCGCTGCGGGAACCGCGCAGGCCGCAATCTATGCACCGCCGGTTTTTGGGGACACAGTGGGCGCCGGTGACAGTCTGATGGCAGGCATTCTGTCCTGGCTGAACGAGCGCGACCTTCTCAAGCCGGGCAAGCTCAACGCTCTGGGCGATGCCGCGCTGGCAGACATGCTGCGTTTTGGCGCGGTGGTGGCCGGTATCAATTGTGGTCGCAAGGGCTGTAAGCCGCCGACCCGTGCCGAAGTCGACGCCGTTCTGGCTGGCTGAGCGTCCTGCTCCCTATCTCGCGGCCTCGTGAGGACATCGCCGATTGCTCCGACCGGCTCGCTCTGCTTGTATCGCCTGATCAGTTGAGGGGGTGAATGATGCGGCGGTGGATCTGGGGTGTGGCGGCTGCGGCCGTCATTGGTGTCGGTGCAGCCGTTTACATGCTCAAGCCGGTTAGCGGGCCTGAACGCGATATGACGCTGATTGGTGACGTTACGCGTGGCAATTACCTGATCCGTCTGGGCGGTTGTGTCGCTTGTCACACCGATACCGCCAATGACCGGGCCTTCCTGTCAGGCGGAGCCGGACTTGAAACACAGTTTGGTATTTTTGTGCCGCCTAATATTACCTCCGATAAGGCCGCTGGCATCGGCGGCTGGACCATTTCGCAGTTCAGTGACGCAATGAGCAATGGCATGGGGCCGCAGGGTAATCTCTATCCCGTGTTTCCCTATGAGCATTATACGCTGATGAGCGATCAGGAGATCGTCGATCTCTACGCGGCACTGATGGCCACCGAACCGGTGAGTGATGCGGCGCCCGCGAGCGATATTGGCTTTCCCTTCAATATCCGGCTTGCCATGGCGGGGTGGAAAAACCTGTTCTTTTCTCCTGGCCGATTTGTGCCTGAAGCCGACAAATCCGACGCCTATAATCGCGGCAAGTATCTGGCTTATGGGCCAGCCCATTGCGTAGCCTGTCACTCACCGCGCAACGCATTGGGGGCGCTCGACTGGGGTCAGGCCCTAACTGGTTCGCCAGGCGGTGTGGGTGGCAAGGCACCACCCCTGACCCGTGCCGCGCTGATCGACCAAGGGTATGACGCCGAGACACTGGCGCAAACGCTTGTCGACGGGTTTACGCCGGGTTTTGATCTGCTGGGTGGGGCGATGGGCGAAGTCGTTGCCGAAGGCACCTCACAATGGACCGCGGAAGATCGCTTGGCGCTGGCCGAATTCCTGCTGGCCGAGTGATCAGGCGTTGGCGCGGATTGCCAGCGCTTCATCGAGCGCCATGGTGGTGTGGTGCTCCCAGTGCTCGTCAGTTTCGGGAAAATCGGTGCGGTAGTGGCCACCTCGGCTTTCGGTGCGCTTGAGCGCTGCCGCTGCGACCAGAGTGGCCGAAGTGGTCATGTTGAGAAAAGCACTGGTGACGTGCTCGGCCGTGGCTTCGAGCCGGGCGATCTGCTGCAGGGCCAGGCTAAGGCCGGCAGCATCGCGTTCTACGCCGACCAGATCGGTCATGACCCGGCGCAATTGCTGGACGGCGGGGAGGTCGCGCAAAATGGCCTCGGCCTTGGCCCCTTCGGCTTCGTCCCATTCGATGCCCTTGAACGGGGCAAGATTGCGTACGGGCTCGAGCCCGCCAATGTCATCGGCGATCCGGGCGCCATAGACCGTGGCTTCAAGTAGCGAATTCGAGGCCAGTCGGTTGGCGCCATGCAGACCCGTGCAACTGGCTTCGCCGCAGACCCAAAGGCCGGGGAGTGAAGAGCGCCCGCGTTCGTCAACCTTAACGCCGCCCATGTGAAAATGGGCTGCCGGGGTAACCGGGATCATGCCCGCAACCGGGTCGATACCGGCATCAAGGCAATACTGGGAGACGGTAGGAAAACGCGTCAGAATATCGGCACCCAGGACCTGCCGTGTGTCGAGAAAGACCTGTCGGCCTGACTGGATCTGTCGGAAATTGGCGCGGGCGACAATGTCCCGCGGCGCCAGTTCGGCGTCGGGATGAATGGCGGGCATGAAGCGCTCGCCCAGATCATTGACCAGAATGGCGCCTTCGCCGCGCAGTGCTTCAGTGGCAAGCGGGACAGGGTCGGCACTGGTCGCTATGGCGGTCGGGTGAAACTGCACGAATTCGGCATCGGCAATCAGCGCTCCGGCGCGAGCTGCCATGCCCATGGCATGTCCGCGTACGCCCGGCGGATTGGTGGTGACAGCGTAAAGGCCGCCCAGACCACCAGCAGCCAGTACGGTTGCACGCGCGCGGATGAACACGGGTTCGGAGTAGCGGTCGCCTAGCTTGCGGCAGAAGACACCGACAATGCGACCATTGTCGCGGGCCAGGCTGAGCGCGGTAATGCCTTCGACGACGCGGATAGAGGGGGTGCGGCGCACTTCGGCGATGATTGCCTGCATGATGGCCCAGCCCGCGCGATCACCCTCGACCTTGACGATGCGGTTGGCCGAATGGGCTGCTTCTTTGCCCAGCGCATAATTGCCGAAATCGTCGCGATCAAACGGAGTGCCCCAGCGCGCCAGATCTTCAATCCGGGCAGCCGCTTCTGCCGTCACACTCTCGGCGGTGCCGTGATCGACAATACCGGCGCCCGCCATTTCGGTGTCGGCGGCATGTGCGTGAGAGCTGTCGCCCTGTCCCACCGCGGCGGCTACACCGCCCTGAGCCCAGGCCGAGCTGGCCCCCATGCCCAACGGCTTGGGTGAGAGTACCGTGACGGGTCGCGGTGCCAGCTTGAGCGCGGTGAACAGACCGGCCAGTCCGGCACCCACAATCAGGGCGCCGTCGGCATTGAGGGTGTTGTCGATGACGGTCATGGCCGGCTCCGGGCGGTTCTCAAATTAGGTAATTGCCCTTAAGGTCTTTTGCGTAGCAAGACCGGAGCCAAAATGACGGCGCGATCTGATGACGAAAACGGGCTTGGCGAAGAGCGTCAGAGCGGCTTTGCCGCGGCTGCGCCGCTTGAAGCTTATGAGGCGATCTACCGGCTGGTACTGAGCGCCTACCGATATCGTTGCGCGTTGACTGGCGAGCAGTTTCTGGCCGATGTGGGGCTGCTGCATCCGCATCTGGCAGTCGAGGCGATCCGGCCGCGCGGGACCGGCGGCCCGCTGCAGATCAACAACTACATTGCGCTTGAAGAGCATGCTGCTCGGGCCTTTCGCCGAGGACAGATCCTGATCGAGGACGATTACGGCATTACCGTGCCTAACCCCGACGCATTGGACCCGGCAGTTCTGGTGCGGCTCAACGCCGATCGACGCCTGCTCGTGCCGGTGGAGGGGCTGTTTCAACCCAGTCCGGCCCATCTGGCCTTCCACCGTCAGCACGTGCTGGGGGCCTAGTCGCCCTTCCGGCTCATGTCGATCATGCGCTCCACGGCCAGCCGCGCTGCGGGAATGATTTCTTCGGGCACCGTAACTTCCTCAGTCATGGTGTGCAGCGACCACAGGATGTTCTCGAGGTTGATGCGCTTCATGTGCGGGCAGATATTGCAGCCGCGCAGGAAATCGACACCGGTGGTTTCACTGGCAACATTGTCGGACATGGAGCACTCGGTCACCATCACGACCCGGGCGGGGCGTTCGGTCTTGACCCAGTCGATCATGGCAGCAGTCGAGCCAGCAAAATCCACCGCATCGATAACCTCGGGCGGGCATTCGGGATGCGCGATGATCTTGGCGGTGGGATAGGCGTGGCGCAGTTCGGAGATGTCTTCTGCGGTGAAGGTCTCGTGCACCTCGCAGGCCCCCGCCCAGGTAATGACCTTCTTGGAGGTCTTTTTGGCGGTGTTCTTGGCCAGATACTGGTCGGGGATCATGATGACGCTGTCACCCTCGACCCGATTGACGATGTCGAGTGCATTGGACGAGGTGCAGCACACATCGGTCACGGCCTTAACGGCCGCCGAGGTGTTCACATACGTCACAACGGGCACGCCGGGATACATCTCGCGCATGGCGATAACGTCGTCGGCGGTGATTGAGGAGGCCAACGAGCAGCCGGCGCGGCTGTCGGGAATGAGCACAGTCTTGTCGGGATTGAGCAGCTTCGAGGTCTCGGCCATGAAGTGTACGCCGCACTGGACGATGACCTGCTGGCGGACCTTTGTGGCCTCGACGGCAAGCTGGAGGCTGTCGCCAACAATGTCGGCGACACCGTGATATATCTGCGGTGTCTGGTAGTTATGGGCCAGAATGACCGCATCTCTTTCCTTCTTGAGCCGGTTGATCTCAAAAATCAGCGGGGCATAGAAGGACCATTCGATCTCGGGGATCTTGTCGCGCACCCTGTCGTACACCTTGGCGGTGGCGCGCTCGATGGCCTTGGAGAATTTCAGATCGAAGTGCTCGGCGAGTATGGCGCGCGCCTCATCTAGAGGCGTCAACGCGTTAATTGTCTGCACCATGCACGATCCTCCCGAGGTCGAGCCGGAACCTAGGGATTTTTGCGTCGCTTTTCAATGAACGGGCTTGCTAGAATTTTGCCAAGCTCCTAACCCTTGGCCAACTCACAGCTGAAAGGCCCACCATGCCGCAAGATACCGCTGCCCTTCGTTCCATCCTGTCGCTGGCCCCCGTTGTGCCGGTGATCATTCTTGACGATGTCAGCCAGGCGCGGCCATTGGCCGAGGCGCTGGTTGCCGGTGGGCTACCCATTCTGGAAGTGACGCTGCGAACGCCAAATGCGCTCAAGGTGATGGAAGAGATGGGCAAGGTTGAGGGCGCCATTGTTGGTTCGGGTACGGTGCGCAGCGCGCTGCATATGAAGCAGTCGGTTGATGCCGGTTGTCAGTTCATGGTGTCACCTGGTATTTCGCCGCGCATTCTGGACGCCGCCGACGATATCAGCATTCCACTGCTGCCCGGTATTGCAACGCCAAGCGAAGCGATGACGGCTGCCGAGCGGGGCTATGGCTTTCTCAAGTTCTTCCCGGCCGAAGCCAATGGCGGTGCGCCGGTGCTCAAGGCCTTTGCCTCGCCGCTGGCCGATATCACTTTCTGCCCCACCGGCGGTATCGATTCTGCCAAGGCCAAGGTCTATCTGGGCCTGCCCAATGTTATCTGCGTGGGCGGGTCCTGGATCATGCCTGCCGATGCGCTGGCGTCCAATGACTGGGGCCGTATCGAAGCGCTGGCCCGCGAAGCCAGTCAGCTGCGCGGCTAGTTGAATGCGCCTGCCCGTGGTGCGTTTGAAACCATGAGCATCACTCCGCGCAGGATCGCAGCGATCATTGGGCTTGTCGTCGGTCTTGCGCTACCCGGTGCCGTTCGCGCCGAGACGGTGCATGTTGCGGTTGCCGCCAACTTTACGGCCGTGGCCGAACAATTGGCCCTCCTGTTTGCCGCCGAAACAGACCATCATCTGGTCTATAGTTTCGGGGCAACAGGCCAACTCTACGCCCAGATCAGCCAAGGCGCGCCCTATGCGGTGCTCCTAGCTGCCGATGCGGCACGACCCAGCCGGGCCATTGCCGAGGGCTTTGGCGTGGCAGGAACACAGTTCACCTATGCAGTTGGTGCGCTGGCGCTCTATAGCCGATCGATGGATGTGGGTGACGGGGCGGCTTTGTTGCGTTCCGGTGGGTTCAACAAGCTTGCCATGGCCGATCCACAATCGGCGCCCTATGGTCTGGCCGCCCAGCAGGCACTTGATCGTCTGGGGTTAGCGGCGGCGCTGGCGCCAAAACTGGTAATCGGACAAAATATCACCCAGACGTTGCAGTTTGTTGAAAGCGGTAACGCAGAAGCCGGGTTCGTCGGGCTGAATCAGGTGGCGGGCAAAACGGGTATCTGGATTGTGCCAAAAGGGCTCTACGAGCCCATTGCACAGGACGCGGTATTGCTTAATCCCGGGCGCGACAGCGCAGCGGCGCGGGCATTTCTGGCCTTCCTGCGCAGCGAGACGGCCCATCGTGTGATAGAAGCGGCGGGCTATGACTTCAGCAGTGGACCGCCGCAATGAATCTGGCTGAGCTATGGCCGCCGATCAGCGTGACGCTGAGTCTGGCCAGTATCAATACGCTGATCCTGTTGCTGGTGGGCACGCCGATTGCGTGGTGGCTGGCGCGCAGCAGGAGCCGTTATCGTGAACTGGTTGGCGCGCTGGTGGCCATGCCGCTGGTCCTGCCGCCAACCGTGCTGGGTTTTTATCTGCTGATAGCGCTTGGTCCTGACGGCCCGGGTGGCTGGATCGCCGGCCTGTGGGGCGGGCGCACGCTGGCCTTTTCCTTCACCGGTCTGGTTATCGGTTCATTCTTTTATTCACTGCCCTTCATGGTCCAGCCGCTGCGCAATGGATTTGCCGCCATTGGGGATGATCCGCTTGAAGCCGCATCAAGCCTTGGCGCGAGCAATTGGCAACGCTTCTGGCGGGTGGCGCTGCCCTTGGCGCGGTCGGGCTATATCACGGGCGCCGTGATGACCTTTGCCCACACGGTGGGGGAGTTTGGCGTAGTCCTGATGATTGGCGGCAATATCCCGGGGCAGACCAAGGTCACGGCCATTGCGCTTTATGACTATGTCGAGCGCCTGCAATGGGGGCAGGCGCATATATTGGCGCTGGGCATGGTGGTCTTCGCCTTCGTGGTCATTGCGGTGACGCTGACGATTGATCGACGCATCAATGTGCCCATGCCCTAGTCGGCTTGGGTGACGGCTTTGAGCATGGGCTTGGTGATGGACTGGGTGATCTCGAAATAGTCTGTCCATGGGTCAGCTTCACTGGCGCGTTCGGCGGCAGCGGCGAGCGTAAACTGGTTGGCGGACTTGACGTTCTGCAACTCATCCCAGCTCACGGGCACGGCAGCCGGAGCGCCTTCGCGGGAGCGGCTGGACCAGGGGGCGATCGCCGTCGAACCGCGTTCATTACGCAGATAGTCGATAAACAGCTTACCCTTGCGCTTGGCCTTGCTCATGGTGGCGATGTAGCGATCGGGCTGGTCGTCGGCCAGTCGTTGCGCCAGACCCTTGCAGAAGGCTTTCACCTCGGGCCACGCAACCCTTGGTGTCAGCGGGGCAATGACATGTACCCCCTTGCCGCCGGACACCAGCGGGTAACTTTTGAGCCCCAGGGCATTGAGCAAGTCGCGAATATCGGTGGCCGCTGCGCGCACATCGGCAAAGCCAAGCCCCTCATCGGGATCGATGTCAAAGATGATGCGCTCGGGCTTTTTGACATCCTTGTTGCGTGACCCCCAGAGATGCCATTCGAGCACGTTCATCTGCGTGCCCGCGATCAGGCCGGCCAGATCGTCGATATAGAAATAGTCTTCCTTGCTACCGTCCTTTTCGGTGATCAGCAGCGACTTCATGGCGTCCGGGAAGCCGCCCGTGTCGTGTTTCTGGAAGAAGCAGTATTTGGCACGACCCTGTGGGCAGCGCAGCAGGCTGAGCGGACGGTTGGCGACGTAGGGCAACATGCGTTCAGCGACCGCAGCGTAATAGGCAACCAGTTCGGCCTTGGTCACGCCCTGTCCGGGATAGACCACCCGATCAGGGCTGGTCAGGCGGACAGCGGCCTTGTCAGCTGCGGCGATACCCGCCTTGGCGTTCAGTGCCGCGGTCTCAGGCCGATCGGTCGGTTTTTCCAGCGTGACGTCCTTGGCGGATTTGTCTTCGCGCAGCCCCAGAAACGAGGGATGGCGCAGAATCCCGTCCGGGGTAAACTCCGCATAGCCGATTTCCGCCACCAGCTCTGGCGTGATCCAGCGGGCATTGCGGGCGATGGGTTTGGGCACTTGGGCGAAAGGGCTGGTCTTGCGGCTGCGGCTGTCGAGCTGGCGCTGCAACTCTTCTGCGACATCGACACTGAACCCGGTACCGACACGACCGCGATAGGTCAGCTTGCCATCATCCCAAGTGCCCAAGAGCAAGGAGGCGAAGGTCTTCTTCTTTGACGAAGGCGACCAGCCCGCGATGACAAATTCCTGCCGCCGCGCGCATTTGATCTTGAGCCAGTTGCGATTGCGATCGCTGCGATAGGGAGCATCAGCCTGCTTGGCGATAATGCCCTCATGGTTCTCGCGACATAGGGCGTCGAGTACCTTTTGACCATTGCCCGTGACATGAGTGGAGAGTTGCACGAGCGAAGATGTATCGATGGTACCAAGTAGTGCTTCTAGCCGTCGCTTGCGCTCGGTGAGCTTGAGTTTGGCAGTGTCCTCGCCATTTTCTTCAATCAGATCAAAGGCGAAGAAGGTCAGCGGACCGCCATCGGACAGACGCTGTTTGAGGGTGGAGAAATCGGTGCGCCCCTTGCTGTCAAAGGCGCAGAGCTCTCCATCGATCAGCGCCGTACCCTTGGTGATGCGGCTCAGGGGCGGGACGATGGTGGCGAACTGGTCGGTCCAGTCCTTGCCGTTGCGGGTAAACAGCCGGACCTGATCGCCAGCTATTGCGGCCTGACAGCGATAGCCGTCATATTTCATCTCGAACACCCAATCATTGCCTTCGGGCACCTCGCTGCTCAGCGTCGCGAGCTGCGGCGGGCGAAACTCGGGCAGTTGGCCCGACTTGCCGCTCTTGGGCATGTTGGGTGCGGGATTGTCGACGGCCTTGTCGGGGTCAGAGTGCCAGACGGCATCAGCCTTGGTCTTGGTGGTCTTTTTGGGTTTGAGGCCCTTTGCGATTTCCGCCATATCGCGCCCGGTCGAGACCGATCTTGTGAAGCGAGTGGTAAGCGTTCCTTCGTTCCTTGCCTGCTCATCGCGGTGTTTGATCAGGAGCCAGTTCTGGCGAGCGGGACCCGATTTGCGCTTGGTGTCGCGGCCCTTCATGTGAACCAGAACCCATTCGCCCTTCATGCGCTGACCATGCAGGCGCATTTTCAGGTCGCCGCCCTCCAGCGCTTCATGTGGGTCGCCAATGGGCTCCCAGGTACCCTGGTCCCAGAGCATCACGGTGCCGCCGCCATACTCGTCGGCGGGGATCGTGCCTTCAAAATCACCATAGGCAAGGGGGTGGTCTTCGACGCGAACGGCAAGCCGCTTGTCACTGGGGTTGTCGGAAGGTCCTTTGGTCACAGCCCAGCTTTTGAGCACGCCATCAAGCTCGATGCGGAAATCATAGTGCAGCCGCGTTGCATCATGTTTCTGGACCACGAAGCGGTTGCCGCCGGCAGCTACGGCGCTCTGGCCCGAGGGTTCCTGCGTCTTGGTGAAGTCGCGCTTGGCCTGATAGTCCTTGAGCAGCGTGTCGGCTTTACTGGCCATGGATCAACTGGCTTTCTTGCGTGGCGCGCTCTTGGCCGGTGTTTTTTTCTTGCCGCCGGAGCTGCCTTCAAGGCTCGATTTGAGCGCTGCCATCAAATCCACGACATTGGAGCCGCTGGGTGCAGCCTCGGCGGGCTCATCCTTGGTGGACACCTTTTTGCTCTTGGATTTCAGCTTGGTGGCGATCAGCTCGCGCAGGGCGGCCTGATAGTGGTCCTTGAACACGCCCGCGTCGAAGGGCGCGGTCTTTTTCTCGATCAGGGCGGTTGCAACTTCGAGCAGTTCGGCGTCGGCCTTCTTTGCCGAGATTTCGGCAAAATACGGATCAGCTTTGCGCAATTCCTCCTCGTAGTGGAGGGTTTCAAGCAGCAGGCCCGTGCCGGTTGGTTTGATGGCAACCAGATATTCCTTGCCGCGCAGGGCCAGCTGACCGAGCCCGACCTTTTCGCTGGCCCGCAAGGCATCTCGGATGACGCGGAAGGCATCTTCGGCCAGATCGTCAGCGGGAACGATGAAATAGGGTTTATCAAAATAGATCGGATCGATTTCGCATGCGCCGACAAACTGCGTCAGTTCCAGGGTCTTGCGCGTGTCGAGTTTGACCGCGTCAATTTCCTCATTGCTGAGCAGGACATAGTCGCCCTTTTCGTACTCAAAGCCTTTCATGATCTCGTCCTTGTCGACGGGACCGACGCCCGCCACTACTTTTTCGTAGTGGATCGGCTTGCCAGTCGGCTCATGGATCTGGCGGAAGCTGGGCTTGGCGCTCGACTTTGTCGCTGTGTAAAGCTCCACGGCAATGGAGACGAGGGAGAGGCGCAACTGGCCTTTCCAGATGGGACGTGACGCTGGCATGGCGGGCTCGCTGGTCTGACGACTTTTGCCAACAACGAGTCCGATTGGGCCTTTGTTCCGCCGCGGTCGGCGTTGCGCGTGCCTCAAGACGTCCATAAGGTCTCGGCAAAATGCGGCATGGGAGAATCGAGAATGGACAGTTTCGGGTTGGACGGCCTCAGTATCACGCTGATTGGTCTGGGTATTCTGGCATTGCTGGTGCTGTTTGCCGGTGCCAAGATCGTACCGCAGGGCTACAACTTCACCATTGAGCGGTTCGGCAAATATACCCGTACTCTCAGGCCCGGCCTGAACCTGATCGTGCCGTTCATCGATGCCATCGGCAAGCGCATCAATGTGATGGAGCAGGTGCTCGATGTGCCCCATCAGGAAGTGATCACCCGCGACAATGCCTCGATTACGGCCAATGGCGTGACCTTTTACCAGATCCTGGATGCGGCAGCGGCGGCCTATGAGGTCTCCAACCTTGAAAACGCCATTCTCAACCTGACCATGACCAACATCCGCACGGTGATGGGCTCGATGGATCTGGATCAGTTGCTGTCCAATCGCGACGAGATCAATCAGCGCCTGCTTGGGGTGGTTGATGCGGCCGTATCGCCTTGGGGCGTCAAGATCACCCGCATCGAGATCAAGGATATCGACCCGCCCAAGGATCTGGTGGATTCCATGGGGCGTCAGATGAAGGCTGAGCGTGAAAAGCGTGCGGCTATTCTGGAAGCTGAGGGCCGTCGTCAGAGTGCGATCCTGCAGGCGGAAGGCGCCAAGCAGGCCCAGGTTCTTGAAGCCGAGGGCCGTAAAGAAGCCGCGTTCCGCGATGCTGAAGCGCGCGAGCGTTCGGCTGAAGCCGAAGCCAAGGCGACCCAGGTGGTGAGCGAGGCCATCGCCTCGGGCAGTGTGCAGGCGATCAACTATTTCGTCGCCAATAACTATATCAAAGCACTGGAATCGATCGCCAAATCGCCGAACCAGAAGCTGCTGATGATGCCGATGGAAGCGGCCAGCGTCATCGGGGCTATTGGCGGCATCGCTGAAATCGCCAAGGAAACCTTCGGTGACAAGGGACAAGCCGCGGCACGTCCGGGTCGTCCACCCTCGGCAGGGTCGGCGCAATAGGAGGCGGTGATGCAGATCGTTGATCTGATTGTTGCCAATGGACACTGGTCCTGGATTGTTGGCGGATTGGTCTTGCTGGGCCTCGAACTCGTTCTGCCGGGCGGGTTTTTGCTGTGGATGGGCATTTCGGGGATCATTACCGGGTTGCTCACCATGGTGCAGCCCATGCCGTGGCCGCTGCAGTGGCTGATCTTTGGCGGTCTGAGCCTGCTGACAATCTTTGCCTGGGTGCGCTGGAGCCGCAATCGGCCCACACCGACCGATCGTCCCTTTCTAAATAGGCGCGCTGACCATTTTATCGGGCACGAGACAGTGCTGGAGCAGGCTATTGCCCAGGGCTATGGCCGGGTGGTGCTGGGCGATACGGTCTGGCGGGTATCGGGGCCCGAACTGCCTGTCGGGCAGCGCGTGCGGATCGTGGGGAGCGATGGGGCGGTGCTCAAGGTCGAGGCGATCTCTTAGCGCCGGGCAAGTCTTCGTTAACCATAAGATGGAAAGATCACGACGCCTCGGACAATTGCGTCCGCAGGTGTCGATCGGTACGCCGATTGCCTGTTCACTGGCTGGCGGAGCGGAACTTGTCCTTGCGGTTACGGCACACGATCTGGCGGGCTGGCGCCTGGTGCACATTGTGCCTGGCAGCGCCCGCTATCGCGCAATCGGATGTGTTTACCGGCGACGGGTCGCATAGCGATAATGATCGGCTGACGCCGGGCATCTACCCGGCTGACCCGGTGCTGGCCAATGGTAATTGGCTGCGCGAACCCCACGATCCGTTCTTCGATGTCGACTGGTCGGTGGCGCTGCGCGGCAGCTATACAAAATCCACCAGCGGCGAACGCTTTGATGTCCGCACAATTCCCTCGGTGACGCTAAGCCATGCCGGCTCGCGCTCCAATGTAAGTGCTACCGGCAGTGCCGAAATCGTGCAGCCGATCAATGGTCAGATTGATGTCAGCGCCCTGCGCCTGTCGGGTTCGCTTGGCTATGCGCTGGATAGTGACACGACACTGGATGCAGCGGGCAGCTTGTCGGTGACACGTTCACAAGCAGGGACGCCGGGCGTCGCCAGCAATATCGAGGTTGCCCCCCTGACGATCAGCGGTGGCGGCGATCTGGGTGTGACGCGGCAATTCGGCAAGTTCAATGTCGAATTAACCGGCTCGGCTGATCGCACGGTTTATCAGGAGACGACCCTGAGCGATGGCACACGCGTCAACAATGCCGATCAGGACGCCTGGGCGCTCAACACAGGATTGCGGGTGGGCTTTCAGATCACGCCGATCTTTGAAGTGTTCGGCAGAGCCAGCGTTGGCCGCGATATATTTGACGTGCAGTCGGCATCGCTGGGTCTCAAACCTGACGCAACCACCAGCTCGTTTGAGGCTGGTGTGACGGGCAAGTGGAACGAGGTGCTCGAGGCAAGTGCGTCGACGGGAGTGACGCTGCGACGGTTTGATGCCATTAACCTAGGTGAAGTGACCGCTCAGACCTACGACGCCTCGCTGACATTCCGGCCCGATCCGACCATCCAGATGACCGCTGGTCTGTCGACGACTGTAGCGCCTCCGGGCCCAAGCGGGTTAGGATCAACGCGCATTGGCTACGCAGCTGATGGTGAAGTCGCCTATACGGTCAATAGCTGGGTCTCCCTGCGCGCGCTCGCCAATTGGAGCAGTGCGAGCTATATCGGCAGCACTGACACCGAAACCGGTTATGGTTTCGGCGCCGGTGGTGACTACAAGGTCAATGCCCATACCGCGCTGACTGCCGACTACAATTTCGACAAGTCAGACAGCTCGACCAACGGCCCGCAAGAGGCACACCAGGTCAGCGTCGGGATTACGGTATCGCGCTGATACAGACCTAGAGCTGGTCGCCAAAATCGAGATTGCGCAGTTCCTTGATGAAGCCGTCGCGGATATCGTCCCGGTCCAGGGCGAACAGCACATTGGCCGTCAAAAAACCCAGCTTTGAACCGCAGTCGAAGACCTTGCCTTCGTATTTTACCCCGGTGAAACGCTGCTCCTGCATCAGCACCTGCATGGCGTCGGTCAGCTGGATTTCTCCGCCAGCGCCCTTGGCCTGGTCGGCCAGCAGGTTAAAGATTTCCGGCTGCAGAATATAGCGACCCGAAATAAACAGGTTCGATGGCGCCTCTTCACGCTTGGGCTTTTCGACCATGCCATTGATGGTGAAGCCGGTATCGGGGCCCTCCCCGCGCACGACTACGCCGTAGGAGGATACGTCTTCCCAGGCGCACTCCTCCACGCCAATAACATTGCCGCCATTCTGTTCGTCCTCATAGGCGTCGATCATCTGGCGCAGGACACCGGGCTGCGCGCGGAAGATCATGTCGGGCAGCAGAAGGGCAAAGGGATTATTTCCGACGATTTCGCGGGCGCACCAGACAGCGTGTCCCAGACCCAGCGGTTCCTGCTGGCGGGTGAAGCTGCTGTGGCCGGCCGAAGGCAAATCCTTGCGGAGCTCGTCGAGAGCCTCGGTCTTGCCACGCGCTTCCAGCGTGGTTTCGAGCTCGAACTGGCGGTCGAAATGGTCTTCGATCACGCCCTTGTTGCGGCCGGTAACAAAGACAAAATGCTCAATGCCCGCTTCGCGCGCTTCATCGACCGCGTATTGAATGAGCGGCCGGTCCACAACGGTCAGCATCTCCTTGGGCATTGCCTTGGTGGCGGGCAGGAATCGGGTTCCGAGACCGGCTACCGGAAATACGGCCGTTCTGACGCGTTTGGACAAAGGTATCTCTCCGTGCTGTTGACGAAAGTAAAGCTATCGCAATGCTTGTATAATATCACGACAGAAAATTTGGTTGCAAATGCAGAGGGCTAGGCAATGGCGGTATTGGTAACGGGTGGCGCTGGATATATCGGCAGCCATATGGTTCTCAGCCTGAGTGATGCGGGCGAAAACGTCGTGGTGCTGGACAATCTGGTCACTGGTTTTGACTGGGCCATTGATGGGCGGGCGCTGTTCGAACAGGGCGATGCTGGCGATATCGATTTCGTGGTCGGGCTGATCAAAAAGCACGGCATCACCGAGATTGTGCATTTTGCTGGCTCCATCGTGGTGCCGGAATCGGTGACCAACCCATTGAAATATTACGGCAATAACACCGCGACCTCGCGCAATCTGATCGAAGCCGCCGTCAAGGGTGGGGTGAAGCATTTCATCTTCTCGTCCACGGCTGCAGTGTATGGCATGACAGGGCTGGCGCCGGTTGTGGAAACCACTCCACTCAATCCGATGTCGCCTTATGGCCGCTCCAAGCTGATGACCGAGATGATGCTGGCCGATGTGGCCGCGGCGCATCCGATGACCTTTGGTGTGCTGCGCTATTTCAATGTGGCCGGCGCCGATCCGCAGGGTCGTAGCGGGCAGTCCTCGCCCGAGGCGACCCACCTGATCAAGGTGGCCTGCCAGACGGCGCTGGGGCAGCGCGAGAAGATGGATATCTTCGGCACGGATTTCGAAACCCCTGACGGCACGGGCGTTCGCGACTATATCCATGTCAGCGATCTGATTGCCGCCCATGCCCTGTTGCTCAAGCATTTGCGCGGTGGTGGGGACAGCACAACGCTCAATTGCGCCTATGGTCAGGGCTATTCGGTGCGCGAGGTGGTGGAGACGGTTCGCAAGGTTTCCGGCGTTGATCTGCGGGCCGAAGAGGGGCCGCGGCGGGCCGGGGATCCGGCCTCGATTACCGCGACAGGCGAGAAGGTCCGGGCGACGCTGGGCTGGGTGCCACAGCATGCTGACCTGACCGAAATCGTGCAATCGGCCTTTGCCTGGGAGAAGCATTTGATGGTGCGAAACCGCTAGCCGATGGACACCCTCAAGCTCCTATTGGCTAGCGCATTGTTAGCACTGAGCCTGACCACTGCCACATTTGGGCAGCCGGTCGAGAGCTTTGACAGCTTTGTTGCCAATTTCCGCAGCAAGGCGGCTGCGGCGGGCGTCGACCGGCAGGTGTATGACGCAGTGATGGGTGGACTGACGCCGGACCCGCGCGTGCCAAAACTGGTGACAGCACAGCCCGAATTCACCACGCCGATCTGGGATTATATCGACGGGCGGGTGACCGCCGGACGGATCGAACGGGGCAAGGCAGCGATTGCGCGCAATCAGGCGCTGTTTGCGGCGGTGAGTGAAGCCTATGGCGTCGATCCCTATCTGCTGGGCGCGATCTGGGGCATGGAGACCGATTATGGCGCGGTATTGGGCAATGCTGGCCTGATCCGCCCGATCGTGCGTTCGCTGGCGACATTGGTGCATCAGCGCCGCAGCCGGCTGGTCGAGGATGAGGCTGATCTGATTGCAGCGCTGGTGCTGCTGCAGCGGGGGCAGACCAGTGCGGATGCCCTGGTGGGATCCTGGGCCGGTGCCATCGGGCATTTGCAGGTGAACCCCTCCAATGTGGTGGCGCATGGCACGGATGGCGATGGCGATGGTCGGGTGGACCTGCACAATTCGCTGGCCGATGCGCTGGCCACCAGTGCGCGGTTCATCCGAGGGCTGGGCTACCAGCCCGGCGTTGATTGGGGCATGGAGGTGGTTGTGCCCAGCGGGTTCGACTATCTGCTGGCCAGCCGCACGCAATTGCGTCCGGTGTCGTTTTTTGCCGAGAGGGGCATTGCGCGGGTGGCAGGGCGTCAGTTCAGCGATCCGAGCCTGCCGGTGTTTCTCTATGTGCCAGCGGGCAAGGATGGGCCGAAGTTTCTGATGACCCAGAACTATCTGGTGCTCAAGGGCTACAATTTCTCGGACAGCTACGCGATGAGCGTGGCGCATATGACCGACCGGCTCAAGGGCGGTGGGCCGTTTGTCGATGACTGGCCGCGCGGCACGGTGTTTCCCAATCTGGCCGAGCGCGAGGCAATCCAGCGCGCGCTGGGGGCGCTGGGGCTCTATGACGGCAGTGTGGATGGTCGGCTGGGGCCGATTACCCAGGAAGCCTATGCGCGCTTCCAGGCCAGCCAGGGCGCTGTTGCAGATGGCTTCATCACCAAGGCTGCCTATAATGCGCTGGCGGCTGTGCGCTGATAACTTCCCGGTGCGTGTGATGGCGCTGCGGTCTGGCTTTTGCTAGGAGGGGACAGGTTTGGCGCGTGAGTTGAGCATGACCCGTCTGTTTCTGGCATTGCTGATCGGGATGTTCGTCCTTGTGGACGTGGCGCCCGCGCTCGCCCAAAGCCCCGACACCATGCTGATGGCACAGGCGCAGAAGCGCCGGACGCTGTTTGACCTGTTGTTCGGTGAGGAAGAAACCAAGCCTGCTCCGGTGCAGCAGCCACAGCGCACCACGCGCCAGCAGGCACCCGCGGCCAGCCTGCCGCCGCCCAAGCCGCAGGTAGAGAAGTCTGCCGACGCGACGCGACTGGCGGTGTTCGGCGACTCCCTGGCGATTGATCTGAGCAAGGCGCTTGAGCGGCACTATGCCGAGGACGCCAATCTGGTGGTGATCAATCAGGGGGTCAGCTCGTCCGGCTTTGTGCGCGATGACTTCTTTGACTGGAACAAGGCGCTAGCTGAGCAGATCGCGGCGGACAGCTTTGACATGGCCGTGGTGATCATCGGCATTAATGACCGCCAGGAGATCCGCGCGGAAGGGGAGACCTATTCATCGCTGACCGAAGGTTGGACGGCGGAATATCAGGCGCGACTGACCCGGTTCCTGGGGCAGTTGCGGGCGGCACGCAAGCCGGTCATCTGGGTCGGGCTGCCGCCCATGAGCAAGGCGTCCTATTCCGCAGCGATCAGCCAGATTGCCAATGTGCAGCGGCTGGCGACGTTTTCGGGCGGCGCGGAATATGTCGACATCTATGAGCGGTTCCTGGGCGAAGACGGCAAGTACAGCTCGTATGGGCCCGATGTAAACGGACAGAATGCGCGCATGCGCAAGGATGACGGCATCCATTTCGCAACGGCGGGATCGGACAAGCTGGCGTTCTATCTCAGCCAGTCGATCCGCACCTTCTATCGCGGTGGCGGTGTGGTCAGTGCGGTGGCCGATCCGCTGCTGGGCACCGATGCAGCGGCCATGGTACGCCCGCCCTATCAGGGGCTGGGGCAGACGCGTCTGCTGGAAATCGCCGGGGCAGTGATCCCGATCAGCCGGGTGCCGGCGCGCTCCAATGACCTGCTGATATCGTCGGGCGCGCCTGCTGCGCCTGCACCCTTTACGCTGGAGGCGCTGATGAGCGCCCCGATCGGTCGGGTGGATGCGTTTGGCGTGGGGGTCGACCCTGCAGCCGTGGTCGAAAACGGCAGCGGCCGCTAGTCGGTAAAGCGGACCGCGCCGATATGGGGCAGGTTGCGATTGCGCTGGCCGTAATCGATGCCATAGCCAACCACAAATTTGTCTGGAATATCAAAGCCGATCCAGCGCGCCTGCACGTCGGTTTCGCGGCGGCTGGGCTTGTTGAGCAGGGCGCACACTTCCATGCGGCGGGGATGGCGGGTGCCCAGAATTTCGAGCACATGCTTGAGCGTGTAGCCGGTGTCGACAATGTCCTCGACCACCAGCACGTCGCGGCCGGCGATCTCGCCGCGCAGATCCTTGAGGATGCGGACTTCACGGCTCGATTCCATGGCATTGCCATAGGAAGAGGCTTCCATGAAGTCGACTTCAACCGGCAGGCCGAGTTCGCGCACCAGATCGGCGATGAAGATGAATGAGCCGCGCAGCAGGCCGACGACGACGAGCTTGTCGGTATCGGCGTAATGGGTGGAGATCTCTTTTGCCAGGGCTTCGACGCGGGCGGCGATGGACTTGGCCGAGATTAGTTCATCGACGACATAGGGCTTCTGGGTCATGGCAGTTCTCTAACTTGGCATGCGATGCGACAGCGCGGATCGGCCAAGCTGATAGCAGAATGTGTGTCGGCACGGTAGCGCTGGTGGCGGTGGCTTTTTTTGGGCTTCGCTGAGGGGGATTTGGCGTGGTGTGTGGAAGAGTACCCCCTCCTAACCTCCCCCTGAACAGGGGAAGGCACCACTTTGGCGTGTGGCGTGAGATGGTGTTTGATCTCCGGACACGGGCTCACCAGCCCTGACTGGGCGATTGGAAGCGTACCCCTTGCGGCCTCCCCCTTGGGCAGGGGGAGGAATGCGCGCGGTGGGTGATGGGGCCGGGGCCCACCTCCGATGCTGCTAGCGTGGCAGGTTGGTCTTGCCCATCAGATCGAAATCGATGGAGCGGGCGGCCTGACGGCCTTCGCGGATGGCCCAGACGACGAGCGACTGGCCACGGCGCATATCGCCGGCTGCGTAGACCTTGGGCACGGTGGTCTTGTAGCTGATGGTGTCAGCAAACAGATTGCCGCGCTTGTCCAGATCAGCGCCCAGTTCGGTCAGCATGCCTTCCTTGACGGGGGAGGCGAAGCCGATGGCGAGCAGGACCAGATCGGCCTTGATGATGAACTCGCTGCCGGGAATGGGCTGACGCTTGCGATCAACGCGGGCGCATTCAACGCCGGTGACCTGACCCTTGGCATTGCCGATGATCTTCATCGTGCCTGCCGCAAATTCGCGGATGGCGCCTTCAGCCTGGCTGGAGGAAGTGCGCATCTTGACCGCCCAGTTGGGCCAGTTGGTCAGCTTGTTCTCAAGCTCTGGTGGCATGGGACGCACGTCCAGCTGGGTCACCGCAATGGCGCCCTGACGGAACGAGGTGCCCACGCAGTCACTGGCGGTATCGCCACCGCCGACAACCACGACATGCTTGCCCGCGGCCGTTAGCTGGGCCTGACCCGACACATCCTCGCCGCCGAGGCGACGGTTCTGCTGCACCAGGAACGGCATGGCGAAGTGCACGCCCGCCAGATCGGTGCCTTCGGCATCGACATCACGCGGCTTTTCGGAGCCGCCGCACATCAGCACGGCGTCGTGCTTTGCCTGCAGCTCGGCCAGTGGCGTGGTGACGCCGACATTGACGCCGTAGTGGAAAGTGACGCCTTCGGCTTCCATCTGAGTGACGCGGAAGTCGATGTGTTCCTTCTCCATCTTGAAGTCGGGAATGCCATAGCGCATCAGGCCGCCGGCCTTGGGCTCGCGTTCATAAAGGTGCACATCGTGCCCCGCGCGGGCCAGCTGCTGGGCCGCGGCCATGCCAGCGGGACCCGAACCGATAATGCCCACCGACTTGCCGGTCTTGTCGGGGTTGATCTGCGGCTTGATCCAGCCCGCGCGGATGGCGCGGTCGGCAATGGCCTGTTCGACGGTCTTGATGGCGACCGGCACATCTTCCAGGTTCAGCGTGCAGGCTTCCTCGCAGGGGGCGGGGCAGATGCGGCCGGTGAATTCGGGGAAGTTGTTGGTCGAGTGCAGGTTGCGCGCCGCGTCTTCCCAATTGCCGTGATAGACAAGGTCATTCCAGTCCGGAATCTGGTTGTTGACCGGGCAGCCGGTATCGCCATGGCAGAACGGAATACCGCAATCCATGCAACGGGCAGCTTGATCGACAACACGCCCTTCCGAAAGCGGAATGGTGAATTCACCAAAGTGGCGAATGCGATCGGACGCTGGCTCGTAGCGGGGCTCTTCGCGCTCGATCTCGAGAAAGCCTGTTACCTTACCCATGTGCTCTCTCCTTATTCTGCCGGTGCGCCAAGACCGCCGGACGCGCGCTTTTGTTCCATCTCGCGGATGGCACGGCGATATTCGACGGGCATGACCTTGACGAACTTGGGTCGCATTTCAACCCAGTTATCGAGGATCTGCTTGGCTCGGGTGGAGCCGGTATAGTGCAGATGGTTGGAAATGAGCTGGTGCAGGCGCTCGTCATCATGGCGCGTCATGTCGCCAGAGATGTCGACACGACCGTGCCATTCCAGATCACCACCGTGATGGTGCAGCCGGCGCATGAGGTTTTCTTCCTCGGGCACGGGCTCGAGATCGACCATGGCCAGGTTGCAGCGCTCGCGGAAGGTCTCGTCTTCATCGAGCACATAGGCCACGCCGCCAGACATGCCGGCTGCGAAGTTGCGGCCGGTCTGACCCATGACCACGACAACGCCGCCGGTCATGTATTCGCAGCCGTGATCACCGGTGCCTTCGACAACGGCGATGGCACCCGAGTTGCGGACGGCAAAGCGTTCGCCAGCCACGCCGCGGAAATAGCACTCACCGGCAATGGCGCCGTAGAGTACGGTATTGCCCACGATGATGGACTTGTTGGGATCAAAGGCGGCCTTTTCGGACGGACGCACCACGATGCGGCCACCCGACAGGCCCTTGCCGACATAGTCATTGGCATCGCCGACCATATCGATGGAAATGCCGCGGGCGAGGAACGCACCGAAGGCCTGACCGGCGGTGCCGCTCAGCTTGATCGAAATGGTGTCATCGAGCAGACCCTCATGGCCATACTTCTTGGCCACTGCACCGGAGAGCATGGCGCCGGCAGAGCGGTCGCGGCTGCGGATGGGCAGATCGATATGGACCGCCGTGCCGTTTTCAAGCGCGGGCTGGGCCAGTTCGATGAGCTTGCGATCGAGCACCGATTCCAGATGATGGTTCTGGGTCTCGGAGTGATAGAGCGTGTCCTCGCCCTGCAGTTCCGGCTTGAAGAACAGCTTGGTAAAATCAACGCCTTCGCTCTTCCAGTGATCGGCCAGCTTGCGCTGATCGAGCAGGTCCGAACGGCCGATGAGCTCGTTGAGGGTGCGCGCACCCAGCCCGGCCAGCAGGCCACGCAGCTCTTCGGCGATGAAGAAGAAGTAGTTGATGACGTGTTCGGGCGTGCCCTTGAAGCGCTTGCGCAGCACCGGATCCTGGGTGGCAACGCCAACCGGGCAGGTGTTGAGATGGCACTTGCGCATCATGATGCAGCCTGCCGCGATCAGCGGCGCGGTCGAGAAGCCGAACTCGTCGGCACCCAGCAGGGCGCCAATGAGCACGTCGCGACCGGTCTTGAGACCGCCATCGACCTGCAGCCGGACGCGGCTGCGCAGGCGGTTGAGCACCAGGGTCTGGTGGGTTTCGGCCAGACCGATTTCCCATGGACCGCCCGCATGCTTGAGCGAGGTCAGCGGCGAAGCGCCGGTGCCGCCATCATAGCCCGAAACGGTGATGTGATCAGCGCGCGCCTTGGCAACGCCAGCGGCAACCGTGCCGACACCGACTTCGGAGACCAGCTTGACTGAAATATCGGCCTGCTCATTGACGTTCTTGAGATCGTAGATGAGCTGGGCAAGGTCTTCGATGGAATAGATGTCATGGTGCGGCGGCGGGCTGATAAGGCCCACGCCGGGCGTGGAGTGACGGGTCTTGGCGACGATCCAGTCGACCTTGTGGCCGGGCAGCTGACCGCCTTCACCGGGCTTGGCACCCTGGGCGACCTTGATCTGCAGCTGATCGGCATTGACCAGATATTCAGTGGTGACGCCGAAGCGGCCCGAGGCGATCTGCTTGATGGCCGAGCGCATGGGGTTGCGCGAGCCATCGGGCAGGGGCTTGTAGCGATCGGGCTCTTCGCCGCCTTCACCGGTGTTGGACTTGCCGCCAATGGTGTTCATGGCCTTGGCCAGCGTGGTGTGGGCCTCGCGCGAAATCGAGCCAAAGCTCATCGCGCCGGTGACGAAACGCTTGACGATATCGGCAGCGGGTTCAACCTCGTCCAGCGGCACGGCGGCGCCAATGGGCTTGATGTCGAACAGGTTGCGAATGGCCAGGTAGCCGTTTTCGCCGGAGTTCACGCGCTCGGCAAAGCTGTTGTAGCGTTCCTGCGCGGTTTCGGGCGCGTCATCCTTGGTGCGGACGGCGTGCTGGAGATCGGCGACGACGTCGGGGCTCCAGGCATGCTTTTCGCCGCGGATGCGGTACATGTATTCCCCGCCCACATCGAGGGCCTTGCGCAGCACGGCCTTGGCGCCGAAGGCGTCGGTATGCCGGCGCACGGTTTCCTCGGCGACCTCGGCCAGGCCGACACCCTCAATGGTGGTGGCGGTGCCAAAGAAGAAACGCTTGACGAATTCTGTGCTCAGACCGACGGCGTCGAAGATCTGGGCGCCGCAATAGGACTGGTATGTCGAGATGCCCATCTTGGACATGACCTTGAGCAGGCCCTTGCCGACCGACTTGATGTAGCGGTTGACCACTTCCTGGGCGTCGACTTCGGCCGGGAACTCGCCTTCAGCATGCATGGCGGCCAGGGTTTCGAACGCCAGATAGGGGTTGATGGCTTCGGCGCCATAACCGGCCAGCATGGCGAACTGGTGCATTTCGCGGGCTTCGCCGGTCTCGATCACCAGACCCGAGGAGGTGCGCAGACCCTTGCGGATCAGGTGGTGATGCACGGCAGCGGTGGCCAGCAGCGCCGGAATGGCGATGCGGTCAGCCGCGACCAGGCGGTCGGACAGGATGATGATGTTGAACTCGCCGCGCACGGCGGCTTCAGCGCGCTCGCAAATGGCATTGATGGCCGCTTCCATGCCCACTGCGCCCTTGTCGGCAGAGTAGGTGATGTCGATGGTTTCGGTGCGGAACTGGTTGTCGGCCATATCGCCAATGGCGCGGATCTTTTCGAGATCCTCATTGGTCAGAACGGGCTGACGCACCTCTAGGCGCTTCTCCTTGGAGACGCCTTCGAGATCGAAAATGTTGGGGCGCGGGCCAATGAAGCTGACCAGGCTCATCACCGATTCCTCGCGGATCGGATCGATGGGTGGGTTGGTTACCTGCGCGAAGTTCTGCTTGAAATAGGTGTAGAGCAGCTTGGACTTCTGGCTCAGCGCGGAAATGGGCGTGTCGGTACCCATGGATCCGACAGCTTCCTGGCCGGTGGTGGCCATAGGCGTCATCAGGATCTTGATGTCTTCCTGGGTGTAACCAAAGGCCTGCATGCGATCGAGCAGGGACTCGGTGGTCTTGGGCGTCTCAAGCTCGGTCTTGGGCAGATCCTCAAGCACGATCTGGCTGCGGGCGAGCCATTCGGCATAGGGGTTCTTGGTAGCCAGGGTCTGCTTGATCTCTTCGTCGGAGATGATGCGGCCTTCTTCAAGGTCGATCAGCAGCATGCGGCCGGGCTGCAGGCGCCAGCGCTCGACGATGTCCTCGTCGGGAATGGTCAGCACGCCGGATTCCGAGGCCAGGACCACATGGCCTTCCTTGGTCACCAGATAGCGGGCGGGGCGCAGGCCGTTGCGGTCCAGCGTTGCCACGACGTAGCGGCCATCGCTCAGGCTCATGGCGGCCGGACCGTCCCATGGCTCCATCAGGGCAGCGTGATATTCGTAAAAGGCGCGACGCGTCTCATCCATCAGCGGATTGCCGGCCCAGGCTTCGGGGATCAGCATCATGGCAGCATGGGGCAGCGAATAGCCGCCACGCACGAGGAATTCGAGCGCGTTGTCGAAGCAAGCCGTATCGGACTGACCTTCGTAGGAAATCGGCCAGATCTTGGTGATGTCATCGCCGAACTTGGGCGAGGAGACCGAGGCCTGGCGCGCCGCCATCCAGTTGACGTTGCCGCGAATGGTGTTGATCTCACCATTGTGGGTGGTCATGCGATAGGGGTGGGCCAGCTTCCAGGAGGGGAAGGTGTTGGTCGAAAAGCGCTGATGCACCAGAGCGATGGCGCTCTGGAACGTCTCGTCATGCAGGTCGAGATAGAAGGCGCCCAGCTGGAAGGCCAGGAACATGCCCTTGTAGACAATGGTGCGGGCCGACATGGACACGACATAAAAGCCGTTATCGCCAGCGGATTCGGGAATGTCGGCATAGACGGTGTTGGAGATGACCTTGCGCACGATGAGCAGCTTGCGCTCGAACTCATCAAGGCTCAGGCCATCGGGGCGGGCGATCACCAGCTGCTCGATGATGGGCTGGGTGGCGATCACGCCGGCGGACAGGGCCGAGTTGTCGGTGGGCACGACGCGCTCGCCCAGGACACTCAGGCCCTCGCGCTCAAGGCAGGCATGGACGCGCTTGGCGACGCGATCGCGCAGGCCATCGGTGTTGGGATAGAACAGCATGGCCACGGCGTAGTGGTGCTTTTCGGGCAGATCGAATGGCATGACCTTCTTGAAGAAGTCATGAGGGGTCTGCACCAGAATGCCGGCGCCATCGCCCATGAGGGGATCCGCGCCCACGGCACCGCGATGCTCAAGGTTCTCGAGAATTTCGAGACCCTTCTGCACCACTTCGTGGCTGGCCTTGTTCTTGATGTTGGCAATCATGCCGATGCCGCAGGCATCATGCTCGTTGGCGGGATCATACAGACCCTGCGCCTCGGGGCGGCCGTGCGATACGCGCTTGCCATCCAAAATCAGGGTTTTGGCCGTGGCAGGTTTCGTGGTGACGGGAGAAATGGATCCGTTCCGCGTGTGTGCCATGGCGTGTTCCTCGTTGGTTGGTCGCGCCCGTCGCCGGGCGATGTCACTATATGGTGTGCATCCTGGTGGTGTCAGTTGCCCGACGGTTTGGATGCGGTCTCGATCCTCTAGTGGGCGCGCTGCTCACGCGGGTCGTACACAGTACGGCTCGAATGAGCAAATACGTCCATGCGTGGGGAGTGGCACTGCATCCAAATGGCCACTCGAATTCGGGCTAGTTTAGCCCCGCCTGCCCGTTTCCGCTATCGTCTAGCGGTCCAGCCGGACCAGCGTGCGTGCTGGCCGCGGAGAGCGGGGCGACGCGTCATATAGGACAGTTGTACTGCCCTATCGACCGCACATTTGCATAATTCCAAACTGGGAGCAAGCGCCTTTGCCGCGCTGAGGGGTCAGAAAATAGGAAATCACCAACTGAGGTGTAGGAAATAATAGGCATTTTGGCGGTTTGACGCCGCAAAAAAGGGGCGCTTCCGGTCAGGAAGCGCCCCTTGATCACAATTGATGCGGCAATTGCCTATTCGAGATGGGACTTGATGAACCACAGGTCCTTGTCGAGCTCGCGCGAAAAGGCGGTCAGGATATCGGCGGCATCAGCATCGCCGGCTTCGTCGGTGGCGTCGATATCTTCGCGCACCTGATTGGCGATGCTGGCAAAGCGATCGGCAAGCGCCTGAAGATGGTCGGGGACCTTCTTGATATCGGTGGGGTAGGCGTCGAGCGTGCTCGACTTGGCCACGGCCTGGCTGGTGCCAACGGGCGTGCCATCCAGCTGAGCCACGCGCTCGGCGATCACATCGACATGGCCATCAATGGCGGTGCGCATGGGATCGAGCATTTCGTGCACGGCGATGAAATTGGGACCCTTGAGGTTCCAATGGGCCTGCTTGACGATCAGGGCCAGATCAATGGCGTCGAGCAGACGGGCATTGAGAATGTCGATAACGGTCGACTTGGCGTTGGCCTTCAGAGCAATCGAGGGGGTCTTCATAATGAGTTCCTTTGACGCTGTTGACGCTTGATGATGTGAGTCATCAACCAATGGGGTGGGCTGAGGTTCCGTTATCGGGGCGCAAAAAAGGCGCAGTCAGAGCCTGACTGCGCCTCCGATCATGCAGGCTGGACAACGGGGCCATACGAGCTCAGCCCTGATGGCCCAGCCGCCCAAAACCGCTCCAGGGGAGCGATTTTGCGCAAGCGCCGGCGTCTAGTTGACCGACTTGTCCTCAATGGTTGGCTGCTCGCCAGACTTGATCTCGATCGAGCGCGGCTTCTTGCTTTCGGGCAATTCGCGCTTGAGTTCGAGATGGAGCAAGCCATTCTCGAGGGTGGCGCCGTGAACCTCGACATAGTCGGCAAGCTGGAAGCGCAGTTCAAAGGCGCGTTCAGCAATGCCGCGATGGAGGAATTCGCGGGCCTTGTCGGCGGTCTCGGCGGATTTGGCGCCCTTGACCACAAGGTTGTTTTCCTTGGTCTCAATGGCGATGTCGCCATTGCCAAAACCGGCTACGGCAATCGAGATGCGGTAGGTGTCATCACCGGTGCGCTCGATATTGTAGGGAGGGTAGGTCTTGGCTTCCTGCCCGACCAGATTGTCGAGGCGATTGAAGACCCGGTCAAAGCCGACGGTCGAGCGGTAGAAGGGGGAAAAATCAATGGTCTGCATAGTCACATTCTCCGTAAAGCAACGTGGTTTCCCGGTGGTCTCGTGCAGGCTCCCAACATTAGGCAAGCCGTGAAAATCGAGGCCGGGGTCCCCGGCGAGTGCCGGCGAACAATTGAAATATGGGGGGCCAGATGTCGGGTTCAAGGGGTGCAGGATTGCACCGGGCATGAACCGAAAATGAATGATCTGGTCCAATCGCGTTCAGGCAGGGAACGCTAGAAGTGCGGGTGTGCCGAGAGCAATCCCGGCACGGTAAAACAGCGGCCCGTCTTCCGCCCCCCGCACGGGCCGTCATGAAGGAAACCAGTGTCCCCCGGGATGCTGGTTTTCTTTTTGCTGCAGCGGTTCTGGCAATCTGCCGGTCTGCAAATGGCAGGCTCTTGCGCTTGTGGCGCTCCCGTACTCAAGTACGCTGCGCGCCGGTTCTCATCACCCCCCATTTTCCACTCGGCGGCCCGCGAATCCCGCTACAGCAAATTGTGCCTTCCAGAACAGGTCTCTCATGAACGTCGTCGATCCCAATGGACCCAGCCTGGTCAATATTGCATCCAACCCCATGCCCGAGGGCGCGCGGGTGGGTTATTTCAAGACGCCCGACAATGTGCAGCTGCGCTATGCGTTCTGGCCGAAGTCGGAAGGCAAGCATCGCGGCACGATCTGTCTGGTGCAGGGGCGTGCCGAATTCATCGAGAAGTATTTCGAGACCATTGCCGATTTCCGCAAGCGGGGGTTTTCGGTGGCCACGTTTGACTGGCGCGGACAGGGCGGCTCGGACCGGCTGATCGACAATCCAGCGCTGGGCTATGTCGACCGGTTCGAGGATTACTGGACGGACCTCAAGAGCTTTCACGGCCATATCCTGCTGCCCGAATGCCCGCCGCCCTATTATCTGGTGGGCCATTCAATGGGCGGGCTGGCCTCGCTGATGGCCGGCGCCCCGGACCGGCTGATGTTTGACAGGATCTTTCTGTCGGCCCCGATGCTGGCGCTGGACGGCCTGCCATTGAGCATGGCGGGGATGGCGCGCGTGGCCGAGGTGCTCAGCTTTGTCGGGCTGGGCCGGATGCCGGTGAGCCGCAAGGCCGACAAGCCCGCGTCAGAGGCGACATTTCCCAATAATCCGCTGACCGGGGACATGCTGCGCTATCTGCGCATGGTCGATGTGCTCAATGCCCGCCCGATGCTGGAAATCGGTGCGCCGACGGTGCGCTGGGCGGCGTCGGCCTTTGGGGCGATGACAGTGGCTGGTGGGGACAGCTTTCCCGCCAGTGTGCGCATTCCGCTATTGATGCTGGGCGCGGCACGCGATGCGGTGGTGTCGACCAATGCCATTGAGCAATTGGGCCTGCGGATGCGGACCGGGCGCCACATGGTGATCCCCGGCGCGCGGCATGAACTGTTCATGGAAAGCGACGCGATCCGCGGCCAGGTGTTTGCCGCGTTTGATGCGTTCATTACCGAGCAGAGCGGGTGAGTGGGGGCCGGTCCGGGGTGGTTTGCGGACTGGCGGGTTACCGGCGACAAGACTGAGTAAGCGGACATTCGACTGATGGACGAACCGCCCCCTAGCTAGAGGCACTCACGTTGTTCAATCAACTGCGCGACCAGTATATAGCTGACTAGGGCGATATTCTCGGGGGCCGCATGGACGACAAAAAAATCAAGCAATCCGAAGCGCAAGAGAATTTTTCCAAAAGCGTCGGCACGTTCATTGAACTGTCATTCAATGCGTTCGACGAGTTCCACGCAGCGGTTCTCGAGAAAATCGAAATCCCTGCGCAGTACATCCCCAACCACCACGACTATCCATACTGTAGTATGAGCGACAGTGGCTTCCCATTGTTCTTCGAAACCGGATTTTACGACAAAAATGGACCCAAGTATTATACCCAAACGCTGAGGGGCACTGGCATCATAAGCATGCTCATGCTTGACCGAGATAACAACAAATTCCCCGAGTGTGACAAACTGTATGAGTTCCTGCAGGGGGATGCTTTAGGGCAAGGGTTCAAGAGCGATCATGACGACGAGGTTTCGAGATACGAAGTCGAGGCGCTGATTTCGAGTACGGTCGAGAGCTACTTTCAACGTTTCGGCACGGGTCCCCTCGACGAGGAGAAACGCAGAGACGCCATGAAGAAGATGCTTTGGGGAAGTATCCTTGGCAGCTTTCAATTGCGAATAGTCATTCCGATCACGCTGACACACTTCGACGTCGATCACTATCGGCTGACAGAAAGCTCCTACATCGCCCGCATTCCCAAAGGCATCCAACTGTCTCGCGCCCGAATGGACATGCGGGGTTCTGGCGCGGTCAAGAACGTCGTCGGTGCGGCAACTCATGCGTTTATATCCACCGACTGGAGCATCGAAGTTAACAGTCGACACAAAGTTCGCCAGTCACTGAACAATCCCGCCAAGAACGTGCTGGACGAAGCTGACCTATTTTTCGCCGCGTTGCGCGGGGCCACGGGCGCGAAGACCGGCTACGCCCAAGTGATCATGATGCCGACCGACGGTGTCGTCGACGTCTTTTGTGATCTGCCGACTACTTATGGCGCGACCTACAGGCGCTACCCGGCGGAATTCGACGAATATGGTTGGGCCTATGGCGGCCAATCCCGGGTAACGGCCGAGCAGATGGCTGACGTAAAACGACTTTACACTCTGATTTTGGCCAGGCCCGAAGAAAGGGTGCGTATCGCCTTGATGCGTCTGAACACCTGCATGAGTCGCGATGATGCCGTGGACGCAGTACTCGACGCGACTATCGCTCTCGAAGTTTTGCTCGGTGACAAAGAGAACATGGCGATCGCCTACAAGATACGTATGCGCGCCGGCGCTCTGGCGGCGTTCCGTGGTGATCGTCTCTCGACGGAAGTGGCCGCGGCAGTCAACAAAATCTACGCCACCCGGTCAAAGATCGTGCATGGATTGACCACTTCAAAGAGCAAAAAGAGGGTTGTTCCCGAGGAAGATCGGTATGTCATCGAGCGCGATGCTGCGGTCGACATCCTGCGTTACATAATCGAAATCCTCCTTGAAAATCCGCGGTTTCTCGAACCTGGAAAAATAGATCAGGAGTTATTGCTGGGTGTTGCCCCTCTTCCTTAGAGACTGACCTCTTTTCGGATTCAGAACGTGCCGAATGAAGGGCGACTTCCATCAACAGAACTGTAGGTGGCTGCTTTCTGGGTTTATCTTTGGGACAGCGAACGACCGAAATGGGGTCGAAACCCGAAGGGTTTGGTGCTGTCGAGGTCGCATCACGATCGCGTGGTGGGGCGCCACGGTGGACGTTGAAACTCACCAATTTTCAACGATGTTGCGATAGGAATTGGGTCGATGCCAGCATGGCATTTGAGGACCAGTAGTTGCCCATACGCAGCTTGTTGACGCGCTTCTTATCCGACCGCTCGGGTAACGTTGCGATTATCTGTGCATTCGCCTTTATTCCAATGTTGGTCGTGGCTGGTGGGGCAACCGATATCGCCCGCCACGAAGCCTATCGGGTGCAGTTGCAGGATGGCGTTGATCGCGCTGTGCTGGCCGCCGCGTCATTGACGCAAACCCGCACCATCGAGGCGACCGTAACCGACTACATGAAGTCGGTGCCGTTCATCAAAGACGTCAAGGTGAGCTTCACGCCCAAGACCGGGCTGAACTATCGCGAAGTCACGGTGCAGGCGCAGTATGCCATGTCGACGGGCTTCCTGCCGCTGATCGGGGTCAACACCATCATGGTGAGCGCCTCGGCCACCGCCATCGAGCGGCGCAAGAATGTCGAAATCTCGCTGATGCTGGACGTGTCGGGTTCGATGCGCAATGGCAATCCGCGCCGCATTGACCTGCTCAAGCCGGCGGCGCGCGATTTTATCGATGCGATCCTGAACGCCAAGACGGCCGATTACACATCGGTGTCGATCGTGCCCTATGCGGGCCAGGTCAATGTGGGGTCCGCGGTGTTCGCCGGGCTGGGCGGGACGCGGCTGCACAAGAATTCGTCGTGCTTTGAATTTGCCGATGCCGATTACGCGGCGGGCATGCGCACCTTTGCCGGCCGGGCGCAGGTGCCCCATTTCACGCACTGGAATTTCAACCAGAACGTGAAGGACATGAACTGGTGGTGGTGTCCCACCGAGGACACCTCGATCAGCTATCTGTCCAACAATGCCATTGCGCTCAAGCAGCGCATCACCGATTACAAAATGCATGACGGCACCGGCACGGCGGTGGCGATGAACTGGGGGCTGATGCTGCTGGACCCGTCATCGCGCGATTTTGTGCAGTGGGCGTCCACGGCCGGGATCGTGCCGACAGCCTTTGCCGGACGGCCCTCGGCGTTCAATGACGGCGAAACGCTCAAATTCATCGTGTTGATGACGGATGGCGCGATCAGCGACCAGTACCGCCCCAAGGACGCCAATCGATCGGTTACCCTGGCGCCCGACAACAAGCTGACCCAGTCGCGCACCCAGGCACGCGACCTGATGTACAAGGTGTGCAACCGGGCCAAGGCCAACGGAGTGGTGGTGTTCACCATCGGGTTTGAAGTGGATTCCACCGCCGCCACGGAAATGGCCAATTGCGCCTCGAGCCCGAGCCATTTCTATTCGGTGACCGGGCTTGATATCGCCAAGGCGTTCAGCTCGATCGCCTCGGCGATCCAGAAGATCCGGTTGACCCAATGATCACGCGGATCCGCCGGGGGTTTGTACGGCATCAGGCGGGCGCGGCTGCGGTGGAGTTCGCGCTCATCGTGCCGATGCTGTTCGCGCTGATCTTTTCGACCATCGAGGTCGGCTGGACGATGGTGCAGACCATCATGCTAGAGCGGGGGCTGGATCTGACGGTGCGTTCGCTGCGCATTGGCAGCCTGGCCAACCCGACCCAGACGCTGATCCGTCAGGCGGTGTGCAAGCAGGCCATGGTGCTCAATGACTGCGTCAACACGCTGACCATCGAGCTGATCCCGATCACCAAGGAAGCCGATTATCCCACCGATTCCTCGCGCTGCATCAACCGGGGCAGCAAGGTGGCGCCGGTGTTGCGGTTTGATGCGGGGTCGCGCTCGCAGACGGTGTTTGTGCGCGCGTGCTTTGTGGTTTCGCCACTGACGCCGGGTCTGGGGGTGGGGCTGGCCCTGCCCAAGGACAATACCGGGGCCTATCGGATCATCGCCAAATCAGCCTTTGTGAACGAGCCATCATGAGCACACAGCGGCGCGGGCTATCGGCATGGATAGGCGATCAGCGCGGGGCGTCGGCGGTGGAGTTCGCCTTGTTTGCCCCGGTGCTGCTGATGCTGCTGCTGGGATCGGTGACCATTTTTCACATGTTCCGCACGGCGCAAAACCTGGAAAAGGCCACCTATACGGTGGGTGATATCCTGTCGCGCCAGACGGTGGTGAGCAATGATGTGATGACCAACATGCTCAGCCTGACCACCCATTCGGTGGCCATTGTGCGCGACGGGGCCTTGCGGGTAACCAGCATTTCGCGGGTCGGCAGCGGGCTGGTGGTGGACTGGACCAAGACGGCGGGCAAGACCGCTGCGGTGGGCAATACGGCGTTGCCGCTCAGCGTGGTGCCCGACATCGCCAATGGCGACTCGGTGCTGGTGACCGAAACCTTCGTGCCCTATAGCGCGCTGGTCAGCGGGTTCGGGCTGGACCAGATCACGTTTCACTATCGGGCCGTGCAGCGGCCGCGCTTTGTCGGCTCGATCGTGTTCAAGAACTAGGCGGCGTTGACTACGGCCAGCGCCTTTTCGAGCAGGGCCGGGGTGGCTGCGGCCACCACATTGCCGCCGCCAGTGGGTTCACTGCCGTCCCAGCAGGCTATGGCGCCGCCAGCCTGACGGATGATGGGCACCAAGGCGGCAATGTCATAGGTGTTCAGAAATGGCTCGATGACAATGTCGGCGTGGCCAGCCGCCAGCAGGGCATAGCCATAGCAATCCAGACCAAAGCGCTGCAGCTGGGTGGCGGCTTCGAGCGCCTTCCACTTGGCCATCAGCTCGGGCGAGCTGAACAGCGAGGGGGTGGTGGTGAAGACGCTCGATGGCGCCAGTTCGGTCTGGCCGCTGGTACGCAGCGGCCGGGTCAGGCTGTTGCGGTGATAGGTGGCGCTGCCGGGGCTGGCCAGGAAGGTTTCGCCAATAAAGGGCTGGGCCATGACGCCGGCAATGGCAACGCCATCATGGGCAAAGCCGATCAGCGTGCCCCAGACCGGCACGCCGGTGATGAAGGCGCGGGTGCCATCGACGGGATCGATGATCCAGGTGTATTCGCTGTCGCCCGAATTGCCCCATTCCTCGCCGATAATGGCGTGGTCGGGGAAATTTTCGCCAATGACGGCGCGAATGGCGGTCTCGGCGCTGCGATCGGCCTCGGTGACCGGATCAAAGCCAGCGGCGAGCTTGTTGTCGACACCCAGATTGGTGCGGAACAGCGGCAGGGTTTTGGCCGCGGCGGCGTCGGCGGCGGCCAGCAGGGTGGCTTCGACTTTGGCGAGATCGATGGTCATGAGTGGTCCGTGCTGGCAATGAGGCAGGAAGGATAGGCCCTGCTTACTCGGCAGCGGCCTTTTCGGGAAGGGCCTGATTGCCGACCAGCGAGACCAGGTCGAGCCCGATCAGGGCAAAAATCAGCCGCTCCATGACGCCGCGAATGGCATCAAAGCCGTCATTTTTGGTCAGGGTCACCTCGTTCATATAGAGGTGGCGGCTGATTTCGATCTGCAGGGCGTGCACGCCATGCTGGGGGCGACCATAGGTGCGGGTGGCGAAGCCGCCGGCATAGGGGCGGTTGCGCGCGACACGCAGGCCAGCGCCGGTGAAGATGGTTTCGACCAGATCGACCAGACCGGGCGCACAGGTGGTGCCATAGCGATCGCCCAGCACGATATCGGGCGCGGCCTTTTCGTTGGAGCGCGAAATGCGCGGCATGGAATGGCAATCGATCAGCAGGGCGACCCCATAGGCATTCATGGCTTCGCTGAGCAGGCGCTGCAGGGCGGCGTGATAGGGGTGATAAATACCCTCAATGCGCATGCGGGCATCATCCAGGGTGAGCCGCTCACGATAGATGGGTTTGTTCTCGGCCACCACGCGGGCCAGCGTGCCCAGACCGGCGGCGACGCGCGGCGAGGTGGTGTTGAAGCGATCCGAAAGCGGCTCGACGAACATTGTGGGGTCAAGTTCCCAGGGCTCGCGATTCACGTCGAGATAGGCGCGCGGAAAATGGGCGCGCAGCAGCGGGGCGCCAACATGGGGCGCACGGGCGAACAGCTCATCGACCCAGGCATCCTCGGATTGCCGGATGGAAAGATGATCAAGCCGGGTCATGGCCAGAAAGCGTTCGGGATAGACGCGACCGGAATGGGGCGAATTGAACACGAGCGGCGCGAGCAACCGGCGGGGCCGGATGGTCTCAAATGCCGGCTGATCCCAATAGTCGGACCGCACACTGCCTCCTCGCGCTGAGGCCGTTTCCGGCCAATCGTTGATTTGGCCCCCAGTTTCGCCGTTTGTGACAGAATTGTCCACATTCTCGCAATTTTGCTACCCAGAATCGGGTTGCGTTTGCAGAACGGCAAACTTGCCTTAAACATCGCAGCCTAGAGTGCGACTCAAGCCCAGACGGCCGGAGAAATTTGATGAAGCGAATTCTGCTTGCAGAAGACGATAACGATATGCGCCAGTTCCTGACGCGCGCCCTCAAGAATGCAGGCTATGAGGTGGTGTCGTTTGATAATGGCCTCTCCGCCTATGAGCGCCTGCGCGAGGAACCCTTTTCGCTGCTGCTCAGCGATATCGTGATGCCGGAAATGGACGGTATCGAGCTGGCGCGGCGCGCCACCGAGCTCGATCCTGATCTCAAGGTGATGTTCATCACCGGCTTTGCAGCGGTTGCGCTGAACCCCGATAGCGAGGCTCCGAAGGACGCTTCGGTACTCAGCAAACCGTTCCATCTCAAGGACCTCGTCAACGAGGTTGAGCGTCTGCTGGCCGCCTGAGATAAAAGACTATCAGATTTGTGCGGATTGCCCTCTTGACCCCCCATCGGGTTTTATGGTCTATCCGCGCCACTGGCAGGGCCTAGCGGCGCTGCCTTCCCGGAGAGATGGGCGTATAGCTCAGCGGGAGAGCACCTCGTTGACATCGAGGGGGTCACAAGTTCGATCCTTGTTACGCCCACCATCTCTCTGACAGACTTCGCCAATGGCGACGGGAGTATAGCTCAGCGGGAGAGCATTCGCTTCACACGCGAAGGGTCACAAGTTCAATCCTTGTTACTCCCACCATTCCCCTAATTTTCGAGCCGGGACGGCCTGCAAACGGCCAAGTCCTCCGCTTCCGGTGCTCGCCTGCTCATGCAGGCTCCGCTCCGGTTCTCGAACCTGACCGTTTTCGACTCGCCCCAACACGAAACTGAGGCAAATGGTGCCTGACGCGGGATGTGTTGCGGCGGTGTGTCGCCTGACGCGGTATCTTTGGGGCTCACCACATCGTCTGCTTCGCCCGCTCAGGCCAGGCTTTGTCGTAGGCGTCGCCGCCGACCTGACTGTCGGTCATGCCCGCGAGGATTTCGCCGGGGGTGGGCAGGCTGGATGGGTCGAGGTGTTTTTGCGGGTTCCACAGCTCGGCGCGGATGATGGCGCGGGCGCACTGGAAATAGAGTTCGTCGATTTTCATCACGATCACCGAGCGCGGCGGTTTGCCCTCCACGGCAAAGCTTTCCAGCAGGTCGGGATCGATGCTGATGCGGGCGCGGCCATTGGCGCGGAAGGTGGTGCCGGAGCCGGGCAGCAGGAACAGAAAGGCGCAGCGCTCATCGCGCACGATATTGCGCAGTGAATCGATGCGGTTATTGCCGCGCCGGTCGGGCATCATCAGCGTGGTGTCATCGTGGACGCGCACAAAGCCGGGCTGGTCGCCGCGCGGCGAGCAGTCAATGCCCTCTGGCCCGATGGTGGCGAGCGCGGCAAACGGGCTGGCTTCGATTAGACGGCGATAATGCGGGGTCATGGTGTGCGCCACCTTGGTGGTGGAGGCCGCAGCGGGCGCCGGGGTATAGAGCGCCTCAAGCTGGGCGAGGGAAGACACATAGGACATGGAGAGCCTGTGGTTTCAGCCCGAAGTGATGGAGCGGGCACTAGGTGCGACAGCTAACTGATCTTATATTGCCAACCAATGACAAGGCGACAAAAGGAGTAAAGCCATGGATTCCCATGCTTTCAAGGTGACCCGCACCGACGCGGAATGGCGGGCCAAGCTGACGCCGGAGCAATATCAGGTGATGCGCCAGCACGGCACCGAGCGGCCGGGAAGCTGCGCGCTGCTGCACGAAACCCGTCAGGGCACATTTGTCTGTGCGGGCTGCGATACGCCGCTGTTTGAAGCGACACTGAAATTCGAGAGTGGCACAGGCTGGCCCAGCTTTAATGATCCGCTGCCCGGCTCGGTTGAAACGTCCTCTGACACCAGCCACGGCATGACCCGCACGGAATGCCATTGCGCTACCTGTGGCAGCCATCTGGGGCATGTGTTCCCCGACGGTCCACCGCCAACCGGGCTGCGCTATTGCATCAATGGCGTGGCGTTGGAGTTTGAACCGGCTGAATGATTGAGGGCCCCGGGGTGATCCGGGGCTTTTTTGTTTGGGCATCCCCACCTAGCCTCCCCCTGATAGAGGAAAGGACCTAGCGGTGGGCGTGGCGTGAATTTGCCAAATACTCAATCTGTTCATCTCCCTTCAGGGGGAGATAGGTGGGGGCTTTACGTCCCGCGGGGTTTTGCCCTTGCGGTGGGGCGGGCCTTGGCGGGGTCGTCGGGCCAGGGGTGGCGGGGATATCGGCCCTTGAGCTCTCTGGCGACGTCGGCCCAGGAGCCGGTCCAGAAGCCCGGAAGATCGCGCGTGGTCTGGATCGGGCGATGGGCGGGCGAGAGCAGGATCAACAGCAAACGAATGCGGCCATTGGCGATGGTAGGGTGGCGGGTGAGACCGAACAGCTCCTGCACGCGAATCTCGATCGCCGGGCCACCTTCGACCGCGTAGTCGATGGGGACGCCATTGCCGGTGGGGGCGGTGAAATGGCTGGGCAGCAGTGCCTCGATATCCTGACGGCGCGCATAGGGCAGGAGCAGGTCGAGCGCGGTGCGCAGGTGTTCGCCGGTCATCTCTGAGAGCTTGGTCAGACCAAACAGCGCTGGCGTGAGCCAGTCGTCGACCGAAGAACCAAGGGCCTGGGCGGACAGATCGGGCCATTCGTCGCCCAATGTGGTGTGCAGGAAGGTGGCGCGGGCGCGCCAGGCGGCCTGATCGCGGCTCCAAGGTAGCAGATCAAGGCCACGACGGGCGGCGGCTTGTGCCAATAGCCCCGCGGCCGCCTCGGGATCGTCCACCGGCGCGGGTTCGTCGGCCAGTTTGAGGGCATCGAGCTGGCGGGTGCGGCGGGCGCGGACGCTGGCCGATGAAGCGTCATAGGTCAGGCTGGTGGTGGCGGTGATGCGGTGGGCAAAGAGATCTTCAATCTCGTCGCGAGCGAGCGGTGCTGCGGCGCGGATGCGGCCGGTGGCGGCGGCTCCTGTGACGTCGGTGACCACAAGGAAGGGCTGGCCGGCAAGGGCGTCGGTTTGATCGAGGCTGGCCTGACGCCCATTGGCAAGACGGAACCGCCCGCGGGCGCCAGCGGCCTGGGCAACGCGGTCGGGGAAGGCGCGGGCGAGGTGGTAGCCTGCGGAAAGATTGCCGCCCGTGCCGCCGCCGGCCAGACGGGCCCAGCGCTGGGCAAGGGATCTTGCATCGGCGGCGCGCTTGCCGGTTTCGCGGCGGAAGCGGTCGAGGCGGTGGGTGAGATCGGTGCCATCACCCCCCAGACCGCGCTCGCTGGTCAAGACGGCGAGCTGGGCGGCGGTGAGCGCATCGTCTTCGGCGGCTGCGGCAACGACCATATGGGCGAGGCGTGGGTGCAGCGGCAGGGCCGCGAGCGCCTTGCCATCGGGTGTCAGGTGCCCCCCGGCATCAAGCGCGTCGAGGCGCTTCAGCAGGGCCGTCGCCTCGGTCCAGGCCGGGGCGGGCGGGGGATCAAGGAAAGGCAGGCTGGCCGGATCGCTGACGCCCCAATTGGCCAGGTCGAGCACCAGACTGGCCAGATCGGCCGCCAGGATTTCGGGGGTGTCGAAGGGTGCCAGAGCAGCGGTCTGGCCCTCGTTCCACAGGCGAATGCAGATGCCGGGGGCGGTGCGGCCGGCGCGACCACGGCGCTGATCGGCGCCGGCGCGGGAAACGCGGCGGGTGTCGAGGGTGGTCAGCCCTGTGCCGGGTTCATAGACGGGCACGCGGCGAAAACCGGAATCGATGACGATGCGCACGCCATCAATGGTCAGTGAGGTTTCGGCAATCGAGGTGGCCAGCACGATCTTGCGGCGACCGAGTTCGGCAGGGCGAATGGCGCGATCCTGCTCGGCGGGCGTGAGCTGGCCAAACAGCGGGGCAATATCGGTATTGGCGGGGACGCGGCCGGTCAGGCGTTCGGCGACGCGGGTGATTTCGCCCTGACCGGGCAGAAAGACCAGCGCCGACCCCTGATGGTCGCGCAGGGCAGTCAGGACAGCGTCGGTGACCTGATCCTCAAGGCGCTTGAGCGGGTCGGGTTCAGCATGGATCGTCTGTACCGGAAAGGTTCGGCCCAGGCTCTCGATGACCGGGGCATCACCAAGCAGGCTGGCGACGCGGGCACCATCAATGGTTGCAGACATGACCAGCACGCGCAGATCGGGGCGCAGGGCGGCGGCATCCAGCGTCAGGGCCAGACCCAGATCGCCATCGAGGCTGCGCTCGTGGAATTCATCGAAGATGACGGCAGCGATGCCGGTCAGTTCGGGATCGTCGAGCAGCATGCGGGTAAAGACACCTTCGGTGACGATTTCGACCCGGGTTTTTGCCGAAACGCGGGTGTCCATGCGCACGCGATAACCGATGGTCTGGCCGATGTCTTCGCCGAGCAGGCGTGCCATCTGTCCGGCAGCGGCGCGGGCGGCCAGACGGCGAGGCTCAAGCATGATGATGCGGCGATCGCCGCGCCAGGGGGCGTCGAGCAGCGCGATGGGGACGCGGGTGGTCTTGCCAGCGCCGGGCGGGGCAACCAGAACCGCATAGGGCCCGGCAGCCAGTGCGGCGTTCAGGCCGGGCAGGGCATCATCAATTGGCAGTGACGGCATGGCGCTGGGCATTGCCGGTTCATGGCGGATCAGCGAGATTAGGGCAAGGGTATCAATGGGGAGAGTACACGGATGGATCTATCGCGGATCGGCAATGAGCAGGTAAGCGTGGTGGTCTCGCCACTGGGCGCCGAGATGCAGTCGATCGAGACCAGCGATGGCCAATCCTGGTTGTGGGATGGCGATGCGGCATTCTGGGGCGGTCGCTCACCAGTGCTGTTTCCCATGGTCGGCAAGGCTCCCGATGATCACATCAGTGTGGACGGCCAGCGCTATCCCATGGGGCAGCACGGCTTTGCGCGGCGCAGCGACTTCACACTGGTGGCGAGCGACGCGGTGTCGTGCCGGCATGAGTTGAAAGCGAGCCAGTCGAGCCGGACGGTCTATCCGTTTGATTTCGTATTGAGCGTGGAGCATCGGGTCGAGGGACGCGCCGTGGTGGTGACGGCCCAGGTGCACAATAGTGGTGACCGGCCCATGCCTTACGGGATCGGTTTCCACCCCGCCTTTGTGTGGCCGCTGCCCGGTTGCGACGGGCAGGTCCATAGCGTGGTGCTGGACAATGGCGCCGAACCCAAAATGGTGCGGTTGAGCGGTGGGCTGGTGAAACCGGCAGCGCTGCCCTCGCCCTTTGCGCAGGGCCATCTGCGGCTTGAAAGCGCGCTGTTCGACAGCGATGCGATGGTGTTTCCCGCGGGAGCTGGCGCGGGGCTGCGCTATGGCGCAGGGGACAAGGCGATCCACTTCACATGGGAAAACCTGCCCAATTTCGCACTGTGGTCCAGGCCGGGCGCGTCATTTGTGTGTCTGGAGCCCTGGCATGGCACGGCGGCCGAAGTGGGCGGTTCGGACGCGCTTGATGAGCGGCCCTATGTCGAGGTGCTGGGGCCGGGAGCGACGGGGCGGTATGGGTTCAGGGCGGAGATGATCGGCTAGCTATTCCGCTGCGCCGCGCTCGTCGATCATGGTGTCGGGACCATTGGGGTCGCCAGCGGCGGTTTCGGCGTTGAGGTCGGGGAAGGCCACGATGCGGTTGTTGCGGAAGTCGAGCCGCACAACAAGCAGGCCGCGTTCTTCAAACCAGGTCAGCAGGCGCCGGGCGCGGCTGGATGAGTGGGTGCCGTAGAGCCGGGCCAGGGTGGCATCGGAGGGGCAGGGCGCGCCGCTCAGAGCCGCCTGGGCCATGACCAGGAAAACGCCCTGCACATCGTCGGTCAGGGTTTCGGACATGGCCAGTGCCTGCTGCCAGCCATCGGAACTGGCGGTTTCGCTGTCGGGGGCGACGCGGGCCACGGCCAGCTTGCGCTTGAAGGCGGGCAGGGCGGGGGGCTCGCCGGGCACGCGGCGAATGCGGCAGCGCACCAGAAAATCCTGATAGAGCACAGCCACGGTGCGGAAGCTGGCATCGGGGTCGCCCAGCAGTTCGGCCATGATGGCATCGATCTGGCTGTCGCGCTCGGCTTCATCGATCTCGGGGAACAGCGATTGCGGCTCGGTTTCAGCCTCGGGCCGGGGGCGCGAGAGCTGGGCGAGCAATTCGTTGGTAGATGGTGGCGGCGGTGGTGGCGGGCGGCGCACGACCGGGCGGGCGATCTCATCGGCAGAGGCGGTGAAGATCAGATCGGCGGCATCGAGCGGGGCTTCGGGCAAGGGAGTCAGCTTGGGGCTGGTGGAACGCGCCTGGGTTTCGACATCGCCAATGGTGACGGGCAGGGGGCGGCGCGAAATGGCGGGGCCCAGGGCCACGAAGCGGCCACGGGCCAGATCGCGGAACTGTTCAGCCTGACGCTTTTCCATGCCCAGCAGATCGGCGGCGCGGGCCATATCGATATCGAGGAAGGTGCGGCCCATCAGGAAGTTGGAGGCTTCGGCGGCCACGTTCTTGGCCAGTTTGGCAAGACGCTGGGTGGCGATGACGCCGGCCAGGCCGCGCTTGCGGCCACGGCACATCAGATTGGTCATGGCAGCCAGCGAGAGCTTGCGGGCCTCGTCGCTGACCTCGCCGCCTGCAGCGGGGGCGAAGAGCTGGGCTTCGTCGACCACCACAAGCACGGGGTACCAGAAATCGCGATCGGCATCGAACATGCCGCCCAGAAAGGCAGCGGCAGCGCGCATCTGCTGCTCGACATCGAGACCCTCAAGATTGAGGACGACCGAGACGCGGTGCTGGCGCACACGGGCGGCAATCCGGGTGAGTTCGGATTCGGTGCGGGTGGCGTCGACGACCAGATGGCCGAATTTTTCCGAAAGGGTGGTGAAGTCGCCCTCGGGATCGACAATGCATTGCTGCACCCATGGGGCGGACTGTTCGAGCAGGCGGCGCAACAGATGCGACTTGCCCGAGCCCGAATTGCCCTGCACCAGAAGACGGGTAGCCAGCAATTCTTCGAGATCGAGCGTAGCGGGCACATTGCCGCTGCCCATACCCATGTCGATTGCTACCTTCATCAAGTCTCCGGATTGCTGGTCGCACCCGATTGTGTCGGGGACCACGCCTTGGGCAAAAATACTGACACTGCGTTAGCACATACCGGCCCCGATTCGGGCGAGGGTGCGCCGATCAAACCACAGCTTTGGGTTTTGCGCGCTCTGGCAGCCAATGCATGCTTGCGCCAGCGCGCCACGAGTGCTTAACGACAGCCAATCGACGGTCGCACCATCGCGTGGCCGCCAGCGCAGGTTAGTTTATTTCATGATTCGTCTCGAGAGCATTGGCAAGCAAAACGGCAAGCAGATTGTCTTTATCGAGGCGTCGGCGGCGCTGCAGAAGGGTGAAAAGATCGGGCTGGTCGGCCCCAATGGTGCAGGCAAGACGACGCTGTTCCGCATGATCACCGGCGAAGAGCAGCCCGATGAAGGCCAGGTCTCGGTCGATCGCGGCATCCAGATTGGTTATTTCAGCCAGGATGTCGGCGAGATGGCGGGCCGCAGCGTAGTGGCCGAAACCATGAATGGTGCGGGTCCGGTCAGCGAGCTGATGGCCGAGATGCGGGTGCTCGAAGCCGATATGGGCGATCCGGACAAGGCCGACGACATGGACGCCATCATTGAGCGCTATGGCGAGGTACAGGCGCGTTTTGAGGAGCTTGATGGCTATTCGCTGGATGGCCGGGCGCGCGAAGTGCTGGACGGGCTGGGCTTTTCCCAGGAGATGATGGATGGCGATGTTGGCGCGCTGTCGGGCGGCTGGAAGATGCGCGTGGCGCTTGCCCGCATCCTGCTGATGCGGCCTGATGCGCTGCTGCTGGACGAACCAAGCAACCATCTGGATCTGGAAAGCCTGATCTGGCTCGAGGCGTTCCTGAAGAATTACTCGGGCGCATTGCTGATGACCAGCCATGACCGTGAGTTCATGAACCGTATCGTCAACAAGATCGTGGAGATCGATGCGGGGAATTTGACGACCTATACGGGCGACTACGAGTTCTATCAGCAGCAGCGTGCGATTGCCGACAAGAACCAGCAGGCGCAGTTCGAGCGGCAGCAGGCCATGCTAGCCAAGGAAATTGCCTTTATCGATCGGTTCAAGGCACGTGCCAGTCATGCGGCGCAGGTGCAGAGCCGGGTCAAGAAGCTCGACAAGATCGACAAGGTGGAGCCCCCCAAGCGGCGCCATACCGTGGCGTTTGAATTCCGCCCGGCGCCACGTTCGGGCGACGATGTGGTGGTGATCAAGAATGTCGACAAGGCCTATGGCAGCCGTACCATTTACGACGGGCTGGACTTCCATGTGCGGCGCCGCGAGCGCTGGTGCATCATGGGCGTGAATGGCGCGGGCAAGTCGACGCTGCTCAAGCTGGTGGCCGGGGATTCCAAGCCCGACAATGGCACGGTCAATGTCGGGGCGAGCGTCAAGATGGGCTATTTTGCCCAGCACGCCATGGATGTGCTCGATGGCGATCGCACGGTGTTCCAGAGCCTTGAAGACGCCTTCCCGCAGGCCGGGCAGGGGCCATTGCGGGCGCTGGCAGGCGCCTTCGGGTTTTCGGGCGATGAGATGGACAAGAAGTGCCGCGTGCTGTCGGGCGGCGAGAAGGCGCGACTGGTGATGGCGCTGATGCTGTTTGATCCGCCAAATTTCCTGGTGCTGGACGAGCCGACCAACCATCTGGATATCGCGACCAAGGAAATGCTGATCAACGCGCTGCGCCAGTTCGAGGGCACCATGCTGTTTGTCAGCCATGATCGCCACTTCCTGGCCGAGCTGTCCAATCGGGTGCTGGAACTGACGCCCGAGGGTGTGCACACCTATGGTGGCGGCTATAGCGAATATGTGCAGAGTACCGGTCAGGAAGCGCCCGGATTGCGCAGTTAAGCAGCAGGGATCGTGATTTGGCGATATCGCGGATTGACACTCGCAGTCATATGATCAATCTTGTATGGAAGATGTAACTGGCCCGTTCGGCCCTCTATCCCAGCAGCAAGACATGACCAAAAAATTCGCCATCGTCGGCACCGGCGGACGTCACCAGATGTTCCGCGATGCGGTTGCCATTACCCATGCAGAGAGCGCCGATCTGGTCGCGCTTTGCGATGTGAATCAGAGCCGTCTGGCCCTGTCGGCCCACAAGGTGCCTGACAAGACCGGCAACGGCATTGCCACCTATCTGGCTGAAGATTTCGACACCATGCTCACCGAGCAGGACCCTGATACGGTGATCGTCACTACGCCGGATTACCTGCATGACGAGTACATTGTGCGGGCGCTCGAAGCCGGTCGCAATGTGATGACCGAAAAGCCGATGACGATCGATGTGGCCAAGCTCAAGCGCATTCTGGATGCGCAAAAGGCCAGCGGCAAATCGGTGACGGTGACCTTCAACTATCGCTATTCACCGGCGCGTACGCAGCTCAAGGATATTCTGCAGAGCGGCACGATCGGCGAGATCACGGCAGTGGATTTCCGCTGGTATCTCGACCGGGTGCATGGCGCCGACTATTTCCGTCGCTGGCACCGTTACAAGGACAAGTCCGGCGGGCTGCTGGTGCACAAATCAACGCACCATTTCGATCTGCTCAACTGGTGGGTCGCTTCAACGCCCAAGAGCGTGTCGGCTACCGGCAAGAGGGATTTCTATACGCCGGAAATGGCGATCAGGCTGGGCCTGGAAGGCCATGGCGAGCGTTGCCACACCTGCCCTGTGGCCCACAAGTGCGAGTTCCGCATGGACCTTGAGGCCGATGAGGCGCTCAAGGAGCTTTATCTCGATACCGAGGGTGATGACGGTTACTGGCGCGACAAATGCGTGTTTGCCGAGGACATCACCATCGAGGACACCATGCAGGTGCAGGCTCAATACGCTTCGGGTGCCTCACTGAACTATACGCTGGTGGCCTATTCCCCCTGGGAAGGGCTGGAGGTGAAATTCCACGGTACCAAGGGTGAACTGACCCACAAGCACATCGAAGTGCACGGCGTGTTCGCCGGCGGTAATCGCGACAGGGAAGAACGCGACAACGTCACAACCGAGCTGCATCTGGCGGGCCAGCTGCCGCAGAAGATCGACGTCTGGGAAGGCGCGGGCAGCCATGGTGGCGCCGATCCGATCATGCTGGGCTATCTGTTTGATCCGGCCAATATGGAAGCGGACAAATATGGCCGCGCATCGGATCAGGTGTCGGGTGCCTGGTCGATCCTGACCGGTATTGCGGCCAATCAGTCGATCGCCAAGAATGGCGAGCGGGTGTTCGTCGACGAGATGCTGGCTGCGGCCGGAATTGTGCTGTAACGGCTGATCTGGGGGCACCAAGCCCCCAGAAATCTGTGGAAGGCACGCAATCGGGGGGCGCATTCCCCCGATTATCCGGCCCATGGTCGGAGCGGGGGAATTTAACAAGGTGTCGACCCAGGTGCTTGAAGTAACCGAGGAGACCATGGCAATGCGCGTCGTTGGCGCATTGCGTGACGAAATCGTCAGCATGGCGCTCAAGCCGGGCGATGTTATTTCCGAGAGCGACATTGCGGGCCGCTACGGTGTGTCCCGCCAGCCCGTGCGCGAGGCGTTCATCCGGCTGGCGCAGCAGGGTCTGCTGCTGATCCGCCCCAAGCGGGCCACAGTGGTCAAGAAAATCTCCCCCGAAGGCGTGCGGCAATCGCGCTTTATCCGCGAGTCCATCGAAGTGGAGATCGTGCGGCGTCTGGCGGCCCATCCGGGCGAGGCAGCGGCGGTGCTCAAGGCGCTGATCGCAGATCAGGAAACGGCCTCGGCGGCCAATGACAGTCGCGGCTTTCACACGCTGGACGAATTGTTCCACCGCACCATGGCGCGGTTGGCGGGCGTGGAATATGCGTGGCAGCTGATCGATGATCACAAGATGCAGCTCGATCGGGTGCGCTATCTGACACTGGGGGCGTCGTCCTCACGGGTGGCGATTGACGAGCACCTCAAGATTGCCAAGGCCGTGGCCGAAGGGGACATTGCGGGCGCCGAAGCGGCAATGCGGGCGCATCTGGCGCGCGCTGAAGTGCTGCTCAGCCAGACCATTGGCGATCATCCCGATTATTTCGAATAGGATGACGCATCCGGGTTGACCGGGGCAGCCCCTGCGGGTCAGGCTTTGTCATCGAGCTCCATGCGCGCTGCCCTAATCTGGCCAGCTGCGGATCGGTTGGCCATCCAGAACATTATCAAGCAGTGATGGGTGCACAGCGCCTGTCGGGCGCGCAGCGAATGCGCTCGCGCGAGAACCACAAAGGACAGCACGGCATGAAAACGCGGCGTTTGGGCAAGACGGGTTTTGAGGTTTCGGAAATCGGGCTGGGCTGCTGGCAGCTGGGCGGCGATTTCGGGCCGGTGGGTGACGAGACGGCTACAGCTATTCTCGATGCCGCCAATCAGGCTGGCGTGACCTTCTGGGACACTGCTGACGTCTATGGCGGCGGCATGAGCGAAAGCCGGATCGGCGGTCATGCCAAGGGCGCCGTTGTGCATGTGGCGACCAAGCTGGGGCGTGGCGGTGCGTTGTTCCCCGACAATTATTCGAAGGAAGGCATTCGCAAGAGCCTTGAGGGGTCCGCCGAGCGGCTGGGTGTCTCGTCGCTGGATCTGGCGCAGTTGCACTGCGTGCCGCTTGGCGTGCTGCAGGATGGCGCGATTTTTGGCTGGATGGATGAGCTCAAGGTCGAAGGGCTGATCAAGCATTGGGGCGCCAGTGTCGAGACCATTGAAGAAGGGCTGATCTGCCTGGAACAGCCAGGCCTCGCCACACTGCAGATCATCTTCAACCTGTTCCGCCAGGATGCGGCCGAAGTGCTGCTGCCCAAGGCGGCAGAGAAGGATGTCGGCATTATCGTGCGACTGCCGTTGGCCAGCGGGCTGCTGAGCGGCAAGTTCAGCAAGGACACGCAGTTCGAAGCCAGCGATCACCGTAATTACAACGCCAATGGCGATGCGTTTTCAGTGGGCGAGACCTTTGCCGGCATCCCGTTTCAACGCGGTGTGGAGCTGGTCAATGAGCTCAAGGGCTATGCGCCGGGCGGCATGGAGATGAGCCAGTTTGCACTGCGCTGGATTCTGGACCACCCCGAGGTCTCGACCATCATTGCCGGGGTGAGCAAGCCCGAGCAGCTGGCCGACAATGTCGCCGCCAGTGAACTGCGCAGCCTGTTCCCGGCGCTGATGGGCCAGCTCAAGAGCTGGTATGAGGAAAGCGTCAAGCCGGAGATCCGGGGCGGCGTTTGAGCCCGACCTTACGGTTCGGCCCTCGCGACAAGCAAAGTGCCCCTCGGGTCAAGCCCGAGGGTGACGCGCGGTGGGCATGAGACGCACGTGAGTGCCGAGCGCGATCCTTGTTTGGAGGCGTGACGCCCCCTAGCGGATCGGGCTGGGGGTGCCTACGTTGTCATCAACAAAGAAAAAACCTGCCGAGTAGTGTCATGTCCTATCACGAAGCCTTCGAACTGATCCGCGACGAACATATCGCGGAGGCCAATTCGCAGGCGCAGCTGTTCCGCCACAAAAAGACCGGGGCCGAGGTGCTCAGCCTGGTCAATGACGACGAGAACAAGGTGTTCGGCATCACTTTCAAGACGCCGCCGACGGATTCTACCGGCATCGCCCATATTCTGGAGCACTCGGTGCTGTGTGGCAGCCGGAAATATCCGGTCAAGAAGCCGTTCGTGGAGCTGATCAAGGGCTCGCTGAACACGTTTCTGAACGCCATGACGTTTCCGGACAAGACGGCCTATCCAGTGGCCAGCCAGAACCTGAAGGACTTCTACAATCTGGTGGACGTCTATCTGGATGCGGTGTTCTTTCCGCTGCTGACCGAAGAGACCTTCCTGCAGGAAGGCTGGCATTACGAGCTGGAAGATGTCGACGCACCGCTGGTCTACAAGGGCGTAGTGTTCAACGAGATGAAGGGCGTGTTCTCGTCGCCCGATGCGGTGATGCGCGATCTTTCGCAGCGCTCGCTTTATCCCGATGTGACCTATGGCAAAAGCTCGGGCGGGGACCCCAAGGCAATCCCCGAGCTGACGTTCGAGCAGTTCAAGAATTTCCACCAGACCTATTATCACCCGTCCAATACCCGCGCGTTCTTTTCGGGTGATGATGACGCCGGTGAGCGGCTGGCGATTCTGGATGCCTATTTCAGCCAGTTCGAGCGGGCGCCGGTGGATGCGGAGGTCAAGCTGCAGCCGCGGTTCAACGCGCCGCGCCAGATCGAGGCCACCTATGCCGGCACCAAGGACGATGCCAAGGCGCGCGATGGCATGGTGTCAGTCAACTGGATGATCGACCCGGCGGCGGACCGTACCGAAGCGCTCAGCCATGGCATGCTGAGCTATCTGCTGGCGGGCAATTCGGCCGCCCCGCTGCGCAAGGCTCTCAATGAGAGCGGGCTGGGCGAAGGCATGACGGGCGGCGGTATCGGCGGCGGTCTGCGTCAGCCCATGGCCAGCTTTGGCATGAAGGGCATTGACCCGGCCGATGCGGGCAAGGTCGAAGCGCTGATCCTGAAAACGCTCGAAGAGATCGCCGACACCGGGTTCGCGCCCGAGCAGCTGGAAGCGGCGGCCAACACGTTCGAGTTTTCGCTGCGCGAGAACAATACCGGGTCCTATCCACGCGGCATGATGTACATGTTCAACGCGCTGGGGACCTGGCTGCATGAGGGCGATCCGATTGCGCCGCTGGCCTTTGAAGAGGCGCTGAGCGCGCTCAAGGCCAAGGCGGGACAGGGCTTTTTCGCCAAGGAAATCCGCCGACTGTTTCTGGACAATATGCACCGCACCACGGTGAGCCTGCAGGCCGACCCCGATCAGGGCGCGCGCGAGGCGGCCAAGGAAGCCTCGATTCTGGCCGATGTGCGCAAGGGATTTGATGCCAAGGCGCTGGAAGACACCAAGGCCGAAACCGAACGGCTCAAGGCGTTGCAGGAAGAGGTGGATGATCCCGCGCTATTGGCGCAGATCCCCACGCTGACGCTGGCTGATCTGCCGCGGCAGACACGGACGGTGCCGATCGATATCGGCACGCTGGCGGACACCAGGCTGTTCTACCACGACCTGCCGACACTGGGGATCGTCTATCTCGATATGGGGTTCGATCTGCATGTGCTGGACAAGGAACTGCTGCCCTATCTGCCGATGTTTGGCCGGGCGCTGCTGCAGACCGGTACCAGCAAGGAGGACTTTGTCAGCCTGACCCAGCGCATTGGTCGCTCGACCGGTGGCGTTGCCCAGCACCGTGGGTTGTCGTCGCGACAGGGCGATGCTGGCAGCGCGGCCTGGTTCTTCCTGTCTGGCAAGGCTGTGCCGGACAAGATCGACGAGATGCTGGCGATCATGGGCGATGTGCTGCTTGATGCACGACTGGATAATCGCGAGCGCTTCAAGCAGATGGCGCTCGAGGAAAAGGCGGGCTTTGAAGCGCGCATGATCCCGGCGGGCAATTCGATTGTCGATACGCGGCTGAAGTCGAGCCTGACCGAGGCGAGCTGGATTTCCGAGCAGATGGGTGGCGTGAGCTATCTGATGTTCCTGCGCGAACTGGTGGCGCGGATCGAGAGCGATTGGGACAGCGTGGAGAGCGCGCTCAAGCGTATGCGCGATACGTTGTTCAACCGGGGGCGCATGGTGGTCAATGTGACCGCTGATAGTGCGCTGTGGGGCCGGGCCAAGGGCGAGATCGAGGGTTTCCTTGGGACGCTGCCGGACGCCAAACATGAGTTTGCCGACTGGAGTGTGGATTTTGCGCCCAAGTCCGAAGGGCTGATCATCCCGGTCCAGGTCAATTATGTCGGCAAGGGCGCCAATCTCAAGGCGCTGGGGTTTGAGCTGACGGGGGCGTCCAGCGTGGCGCTGAAGTTTCTCAACACCACCTATATGTGGGACAAAATCCGCGTGCAGGGCGGCGCCTATGGCGGCTCGGCGCGGTTCGACCTGACCTCGGGCAATTTCAGCTTTCTGAGCTATCGCGATCCCAATCTGCTCAAGACGCTTGACGCCTATGATGGGGCGGCCAAGGCGCTGCACGCGGCGATTGGCGCCAATGATCTGACACGCTCGATTATCGGGGTGATCGGCGATGTCGATGGCTATGAATTCCCCGACGCCAAGGGCTATTCCTCGATGTGGCGGCAATTGACCGGGACCACGGACGACCTGCGGCAGCAGCGCCGTGACGAAATCCTGTCGACGAGCGCAGCTGACTTCAAGGCGATGGCCGAGGCGGTGGACGCGGTGCGCCAGCATGGCCATGTGGTTGTGCTGGGTGGTGAGGCCGCTATCAGCAAGGCCAATGAAACGCGCGCGGGGCTGCTGGATGTGACCAAGGTGATGTAGGCAAATTAGCGGGAGTTGCGCCGGGACCAGAGGTCCCCACCTGACCCCTGCGGGGGCACCCTCCCCACAAGGGGGAGGGTGGGTGCCCGGGTCGGTGGTTCGCGAGGCGCACCGCAAGCGGGTGCGAATGCTGACATTGTCTGGCGATGCGCTTGCCCTAATATGTCGTGAACCAGTTCCGATCGCGGCACGTTAAGGTGGGGACATGGCAATCCAGATCCTCGACCGGCACCTGCATATCAAGGCGATAGACGCCTATATCGACCCCAGCGTGCCGCGTGAGCGGGCGATCATTACCCATGGCCATGCGGACCATGCGCGGAGCGGGCATGGCTCGGTGCTGGCGACGCCAGACACGATTGCCATCATGAAGACGCGCTATGGCGAGGACTGCGCACGGCGGTTTGAACCGCTGGATTTTGGCGTGCCGCTAAAGATCGATGATGTGACGATCACGCTGTTCCCGGCCGGGCATATTCTGGGCTCAGCGCAGGTGCTGGTGGAGCAGGCCGGGCAGCGCGTGGTGGTGACGGGCGATTACAAGCGGCTGGCCGAGCGCACGGCGCAACCCTATGAACTGGTCAAATGCGATCTGCTGGTGACCGAGGCGACGTTTGGCCTGCCGGTGTTTCAGCATCCGCCGCCGCAGACCGAGATCGCGCGACTGCTCAAATCGGTGCGGGATAATCCTGAGCGCAGTCATCTGGTCGGCAGCTACGCGCTGGGCAAGGCGCAGCGGGTGATCGCGCTGCTGCGCGACGCGGGTTATGACGCGCCAATCTATCTGCATGGCGCCATGCTCAAGCTGTGTGCGCTTTATGAAGAGCTGGGCGTGCCGCTGGGCGCGCTGCGACCGGCGCTGGATGTGCCCAAGGCGGAACTGGCGGGGCAGATCGTGATCGCGCCGCCTTCAGCAATTCGCGACCGCTGGAGTCGGCGGTTTCCCGATCCGGTGGTGTGTCAGGCCTCGGGCTGGATGAGTGTGAAACAGCGGGCGCGGCAGGCGCTGGTGGAATTGCCGCTGGTGATTTCGGACCATTGTGACTGGGGCGAACTGCAGCAGACGGTACGCGAAACCGAGGCCGAGACCGTGTGGGTGACGCATGGGCGCGAGGATGCGCTGGTCTATTGGTGTCAAAGCCAGGGCCTGAACGCCGAACCCCTGCACCTGCAGGGCTTTGAGGATGAGGGCGGGGAGGACGCGGCATGAAGCGGTTTGCCCAATTACTCGAACTACTCGCCCTGACCTCGTCGCGCACCCGCAAGCTGGCGGCGCTGACCCAGTATTTTGCCGAGACGCCGGACCCGGACCGTGGCTATGCGCTGGCAGTGCTGACGGGTGCATTGAACTTTGCCAATGTGAAGCCTGCCCTGCTCAAGGAAACCGTGCTGGCCGAGGTGGACCCGACGCTGTTTGCCATGAGCTATGACTATGTCGGTGATCTGGGTGAGACTATCGCGTTGATCTGGCCGCATCACGGGGGCGCGGGTGAATTGCCATCGCTGACCGCGCTGATCGAGATGTTCAACACTAGCGCCAAGCGCGACCTGCCCAAGCTGATTGGCGGGCTGCTGACGCAGGCGGAAATCAATGAGCGCTGGGCGCTGGTGAAGCTGGCGACGGGCGGTTTGCGGGTGGGCGTTTCGGCGCGGCTGGCCAAGACCGCACTGGCGGAAATGAGCGGGGTGGACCTACAGGCGATTGAAGAAGTCTGGCACGGGCTCAAGGTCCCCTATGGGCCGCTATTTGAGTGGCTTGAGGGTAAGACCGGGCGCCCGGAAATTGATCAGGCAGCGCGGTTTCATCCGCTCATGCTGAGCAATCCGATTGACGAGGAAAAGGATCTGGTCAAGTTCGCGCCTGCCGATTTTGCCGCCGAGTGGAAATGGGACGGCATTCGGGTGCAACTGGTGATGGGCGAAAGCGTGTCGCTGTTTTCGCGTACCGGCGACGACATTGCCGGGGCGTTTCCCGATATTGTCGAGAATGCCCAGGGGCGCGCCGTGCTGGATGGTGAATTGCTGGTAGGCAAAGATTTCGAACCCGGCTCGTTCAATGATTTGCAGCAGCGGCTGAACAAGAAGGTCGCCAGCGCCAAGCACCTCAAGGACAGTCCGGCCTTCATCCGGGTCTATGACATGCTGTTTGATGGCGAAGAGGATGTGCGGGCCTTGCCCTGGAGCGCGCGGCGAGCGCGGCTGGAGGCGTGGTTTGCAGCCAATCCCCAGACGCGGCTGGACCTGTCGGCGGTGCTGCCGTTTGCCGATTGGGATGATCTGGCGCAGCAACGGCGACAGGGTGCCGATGAGCATGGCCATGAAGGGGTGATGATCAAGCTGCGGCAGGCGCCATATGTCCCCGGACGGCCCAAGGGGCACTGGTACAAATGGAAGCGCGATCCCAATATTGTCGACGCGGTGCTGATGTATGCCCAGCGCGGGCATGGGCGGCGCAGTTCGTTCTATTCCGACTACACATTCGGGGTCTGGAAGGGCAATGAGATCGTGCCGATCGGCAAGGCTTATTTCGGTTTTACCGATGAGGAACTCAAGCTGCTCGATAAATGGATCCGCGCCAATACGCTGGCCTTATACGGGCCGGTACGCGAGGTGAAAAAGGAGCTGGTGTTCGAAGTGGCGTTCGACAGCGCGCAGGAGAGTGCGCGGCACAAGTCGGGCGTGGCGCTGCGGTTTCCGCGCATCAGCCGGATCCGCTGGGACAAGCCGGCGGGTGAAGCAGCGACGCTGGCGGATATGGCCGTGTTTGTGGCGGCAAGTTAGGAGATTTTGATGTCATCTCGATCAATTCACGAGCGCCTAGTGGCGCTGAACAAGCAGATGTCAGACGCCGCCGAGGCGATGGATTTTGAGACCGCCACAGCGCTGCGCAACGAGATTGCCCGGATCAAGGGCGAGGCGCCGCTGCAGCAAGGCGATCCGGACAGCGTCACGGTTGGTCAGCCCCCGCCGGGATCGATGGGGCTGGGCACGCAGGTGCCGGTGCGTCAGCCGCCCAAGGGCTGGGTGAAGCCTAAAAAACCCGATTCGATGACGCGGAATGTAAAGGGGAAGCGCTAGCCTGCCTTGGCGGGGCGCTCGTCAACGAGCCGTCTGATTTCGCGCAGCTCGTTAATGGTGGTTTCCAGGTCGTCGCGCTGACGTTCAAGCGAGGCGAGGCGTTCATCGACCTTGTCGATCAGCAGGTGAACCTGCTGGCTGCGATTGGCATCGTAGAGGCTGAGATAATCCGAGATATCGCGCAGGGAAAAGCCCAGCCGTTTGCCGCGCAGGATCAGGATGAGCCGGGCGCGGTCGCGGCGGCGAAAAATGCGCGTAGCGCCGACGCGTTCGGGCGACAGCAGGCCCTTGGCCTCGTAGAAGCGGATAGCCCGGGTGGAGATGCCAAATTCCTTGGCCAGATCGGCAATGGCGAACAGGTCGCGATTATCAGTCTCGGGGCGGTTCACGATGAAGCCTTTGACTGCTGATATTCCTCACGCAGTTCCTTCTTGGACAGCTTGCCGATCAGGGTCTTGGGCAAGGCATCCTTGAAGATGATTTCGCGCGGCATTTCGATCTTGCTGACGCGATCTGAAATGAAATTCTTGAGCTGGGCCTCGGTGACGGCCTTGCCATCGCGCAGCTTGACGTAGGCGATGGGGGCTTCGCCGCGATATTCGTCAGGCACGCCGATCACGTTGGTTTCCTCGACAGCCTCGTGGTTCATCAGCGCTTCCTCGATGGTGCGCGGATAGACATTGAAGCCCGAGCAGATGATCAGATCCTTGATGCGATCGACCAGGAACACATAGCCCTCATCATCCATGTGGCCGACATCGCCAGTGCGCAGCCAGCCATCCATGAAGGCCTGCTCGGTGGCTTCGGGTTCGTTGTGATAGGCGAGCATGACCTGGGCGCCCTTGACCTGGAGTTCGCCATCTTCGCCGATGCCGACGGGCTGGTTGGATTCGAGATTGACGAAGCGAATGTCGGTGCCCGGCAGCGGCATGCCGATGGACATGGGTTTGCTCGCAACACGCAGGGCGGCACAGCAAACCACCGGACTGGCTTCAGTCAGGCCGTAGCCCTCGGCAAGTACGGCCTTGGACTTCCTGGCAAAGGCGCTGCGCACTTCATTGGGCAGGGCGGCGCCACCGGAAATGGCGACTTCCAGGCTCGCCAGCTTTTCGGCGGTGGCGCTATCAGCGCGGGCAATGGCGCTGAGCAGGGTGGGCACGGCGGGCAACACATTGGCGCGGGTGCGCTCGAACAGGTTGAGCAGCGCCTTGAGCTCGAAACGGGGCAGCATGACCACCTGGGTGCCATTGCACAACGGCACGTTCATGCAGACCGTCATGGCGAAGATGTGGAAGAATGGCAGCACGGCCACGACCTTGGAGGGCGGGTAGAACAAGCCACAGCCCCATTTGTCGATCTGGCTCATATTGGCCGCGATATTGGCGTGGGTGAGCTGGGCGCCCTTGGGCAGGCCCGTGGTGCCGCCGGTATATTGCTGGACAGCGATATCGTTGTGGGCGTCGATAACCACAGGGGTCGGCGGCTCGCCGCGCTCGACCATGGTGTGGAAATGACTGATGCGGTCGGCGATGGGCGAAGATTTGAGCTTGGCCAGGTCCTTGCGCTTGACCACCGAGAACAGCACTTTTTTGACCAGCGGGAGGGCGTCGGGGAAGTGGCAGACCACCAGAGATTTGACGTGGCCAGCTTGCACCAGCTTTTCGGCCTTCTCGAAAATCTGCTGCAGATCGAGTGTCACCATGACGTCGGCGCCGGCGCTTTCGGTGATGTGGCTGAGTTCGTGCACGGTGTAGAGCGGGTTGCAGTTGACCACGGTGCCGCCGGCTCGCAGCACGGCATAATAGGCGATGGGGTAAAACGGCGTGTTGGGCAGCATCAGCGCGACGCGGCTACCCTTTTTGACGCCGAACTGGCGCTGCAGGGCGCCGGCAAAGGCGATGATCTTTTTCGCCAGATCACCGAAGGAGGTGGTGCCGCCCAGAAAGTCCAGGGCGGTGGCGGAGGGATTGCGGGCACAGGCCGCCAGAACCTGCTCGTGCACCGGGCGGGTGTCGAGTTCGGCGTCCCAGACGATGCCTTCAGGATAGCTGGCAATCCAGGGACGCAAATGGGTGGCGGTGTTTTTCGGTGCCTTGGGTGCCATGTTTCCTCCGGTTGCCGATAATCGGCGTGGGCTTGATGCCCTTTGTGACGAATATTTCACGGCTTTACGTTAGCGTCAAACGACTGTCCGAACTTTTAGACAGGACCTGCGTTGGCGTATTCGGCAGGCAGGCAGGCATAGAGGCGACGTATTGGGCGCTTGGTTGACGTATACGTAAACCTTGCTAAACTGGCCTCAACAACAGGACCGCCGCGCGCTATGATCCCGGCGCGGCAGGCCCAATGACCAAGCTGAACGATTCGGCGACTGGTCTGACGTTTCGGGATTGAGTTGCTCGGCGCCACGCGTGAGCAACGCCTTGGAGGGCATGCCGTGATCTTTGCGCTTATCGTGATCAGCCTCGTTGTCTTCGCCGTGCTGGCCATGCGGGAAAGCCCGCTATGGCAGTGGGGTGTTGCTGCTCTGGTGATCGGCCTGTTCGGCCGTTTCGACTTTGATGGCGGCATCGCCTTTGGCGGTGGGTTCGGCCTGGTGCTGGCCCTGTTGCCGGGCATCATCATGCTGGCGCTCAGCGTTGAAGCCATCCGCAAACCATTGCTGATCAAGCCCATTTACGGGGCAGTCAAATCCATTCTGCCGCGCGTCAGCCGCACCGAGCAGGAAGCGCTGGACGCGGGCACGATCGGCTGGGACGCCGAGCTGTTCTCGGGCCGTCCGGATTGGACCAAGCTCAATGCCATCCGCCCGCTGACTCTGAGTGCGGAAGAGCAAGCGTTCCTAGATGGCCCGACCAATGAAGTCTGCGCCATGATCGACGACTGGGACACGCGCAATAACCGCGCTGATCTGAGCCCCGAAGTGTGGCAGTTCTTCAAGGACAAGGGCTTCCTTGGCATGCTGATCGGCAAGGAGCATGGGGGTCTGGGCTTTGGCGCGCAGGCGCAGTCCATGGTGGTTTCCAAGATTTCGAGCCGCTCGGTGGCGGCGGGTATTACCGTGATGGTGCCCAACTCGCTCGGACCGGGCGAATTGCTGGAAAAATACGGCACGCCCGCGCAGAAGGAAAAATATCTGGGCCGTCTGGCCAAGGGCCTTGAAGTGCCGTGCTTTGCCCTGACCGGTGTGCATTCGGGTTCCGATGCCGGCGGCATGCGCGATATCGGTACGGTCACCAAGGGGACCTATCAGGGCAAGGAAGTGCTCGGCGTTCGCCTGAGCTGGGACAAGCGCTACATCACGCTGGCGCCGGTCGCCACGCTGGTGGGCCTGGCCTTTATCCTGAAGGATCCCGACAATCTGCTCGGCAAGGGCAAGGATATCGGCATCACCCTGGCGCTGGTGCCACACGACCATGAGGGCGTGGAAATCGGCCGTCGCCACTTCCCGGCGCGCCAGGCGTTCATGAATGGTCCGACCCGCGGCACCGATGTGTTCATTCCGATGGAATTTCTGATCGGTGGCACGGACTATGCCGGCCAGGGCTGGCGCATGCTGATGGAGTGCCTGTCGACCGGTCGCGCCATTTCGCTGCCCGCCATTGGCACTACCTCGATCAAGCAGGCGCTGCGCGTGACCTCGGCCTATGCGCGGGTCCGTCGCCAGTTCGGCATTCCCGTGGGCATCATGGAAGGCGTGGCCGAGCCGCTCGGCGAGATGGTCAAGCGCGCCTATACCTATGAATCCTCGCGCCGGCTGACCGCCTCGATGGTCGATGAAGGCCAGCGTCCGGCGGTGATTTCGGCGCTGCTGAAATACCGCACCACTGAAGCCATGCGCGACAGTGTCGATGACAGCTTTGACATCCATGGTGGCCGCGCCATTCAGGATGGGCCGACCAACTATCTGTTTGGTGGTTACATGGCGACGCCTGTGGCGATCACCGTGGAAGGCGCCAATATCCTGACGCGCACGCTGATGACCTTTGCGCAGGGCGTGTTGCGCGCGCATCCGTTCCTCTACAAGGAAATCGAAGCAGCGCAGAATACCGACAAGAAGGCGGGTCTGGACCAGTTTGATGCCGCGTTTGGCGGGCATACCAAGTTCATGCTGCGCAATATCGCGGCCAGCTTCCTGCACGGGGTCAGCAATGGCGCCTTCGCCTCGACCCCGGTCGAAACGGAAATGGCCGGCTGGTACCGCAAGCTGCACCGCTATTCGCAGGCCTTTGCGCTGACCGCTGACTGGACCACGGTGATCCTGGGCGGACAGCTCAAGCGCAAGCAGAAGCTGAGCGGCCGCATGGCCGACATTCTGGGCGATCTGTATCTGATGTCGGCCACGCTGCGCCGGTTTGAGGATGAAGGTCGTATTGCCGAGGACAAGCCGCTGGTAGATGCGATCATGGCTGACCGTATCGCGGCCATGGAGCAGACCTTTGGCGAAGTGTTTGCCAATTTCCCCAATGGCTTTGTGGCCAATGCCATGCGCTTCCTGTGCTTCCCGCTGGGTCGCCATGCCAAGCCTGCCAGCGACCGGATGAACTATCGCTTTGTGCGCGACGTGCTGCGCCCCGGCGCGTTCCGCGATCGTCTGACCACGGGGCTGTATGTCTCGATGGATCCCGCCGACGTGACGGGCGTTCTCGAAGACGCGTTCATCAAGGTGACCGAGGCCGAGGAAATCGAAGCCAAATTCATCAAGGCGGCGCGTAAGGGCGTCATCGAGCGTCGGCTGGATCGTGATGCCGTTGATGATGCGGTGGCGGCGGGCGTCTTGAGCGACAATGAGGCTGGGATCATGCGGGCGGCTGACGAAGCGACCGACCGCGTGGTGCAGGTGGATGATTTTGCGCCAGACGAGCTGGCCGCTGACGCCAAACACAAGGTGGCAGCGCAGTAACGGCACGCGTTGGCAATCAACAACCCCTCCTTTATGGGGATGGAACGAAACGGGCGCTGCGTCAAAAATGCATGATGCTGCGCCCGGTTAGCCCACAGATCGGGTGCCGCCCTGAACGGGGTGGCGATGGCGCGAGCCAGGAATTTTGAGGAGACACGATGATCCAGCCGAACATGCCGGAGACCACGAACTGGCGCTTTGAAATCGACGTGGAACGTCTGGGCTGGCTGACGATCGACACGCCCAATTCGCCGGTCAATACGTTGAGCCGTCTGGCCATTGAAGAGCTTGAAACGCTGGTGGTCCGGTTTGAAGAACTGGCCAAGAGTGGCGAGCTGGTGGGTGTGATCCTGCTCAGCGGCAAGGATAGCGGCTTCATTGCTGGCGCCGATGTCAGCGAATTCGACGCGATGAGCGACTTTTCGGTGCTGCCGGGCGCGCTGCAGCGCACCCATGCGCTGTTCAGCCGGATCGAAGCGCTGAAGGTGCCGATGGTTGCGGGTATTCACGGGTTCTGTCTGGGTGGTGGGCTGGAGCTTGCGCTCGCCTGTCACTACCGCGTGGCCGTCAATAACGACAAGACGCGGATCGGCTTCCCTGAAGTCAATCTGGGCATCTTTCCGGGCTTTGGTGGCACAGGTCGCTCGATCCGGCAGGCCGGTCCGGTTGATGCCATGCAGCTGATGCTGACCGGGCGGATGATCCGGGCCGGTGCAGCGCGCGGGTTCAATCTGGTCGACAAGCTGGTGCGTCACCGCGACATGCTGCGCTGGGAAGCGCGCAAGGCCGTGCTGCAAAAGCGCGAATCGAGTGAGGCCGGTTTTGCCAAGAAGGTGATGGCGATGGGGCCGTTGCGCGGCTATATCGCCAACAAGATGCGCGAGCAGGTTGGCAAGAAGGCGCGCAAGGAACACTACCCCGCACCCTATGCGCTGATCGATCTGTTCGAGCAGCATGGCGATAACTGGCAGGCGATGAGCCACGGCGAGATCGAGCGCTTCGTGCCGCTGATGGGCAGCGATACCGCGACCAATCTGCGCCGGGTGTTCTTCGCCTCCGAGGCGCTCAAAAAGCAGGGCATCAAGGGCGCAAAGTTTGCCCGGGTGCATGTGATCGGCGCTGGCGTGATGGGCGGCGATATCGCGGCCTGGTGTGCGCTGCGCGGCATGAGCGTGACGCTGCAAGATCTCGACATGGCGCGCATTCAGCCGGCGCTGGATCGCGGCAAGAAGCTGTTCAAGAAGCGGCTGAAGAAAAAGCGCGAGGTCGACGCGGCCATGCTGCGCTTTGAGGCTGACCCCGAGGGCAAGGGCGCGGCCCGCGCCGATGTGATCATCGAAGCGGTGGTTGAAAAGCTCGAGGTCAAGCAGTCGATCTTTGGCGAGATGGAGTTCAAGGCCAAGCCTGATGCCATTCTTGCGACCAATACCAGCTCGATCGAGCTGGAGCGGATCGCCGAAAAGCTCAAGCAGCCCGAGCGCTTGATCGGCCTGCATTTTTTCAATCCGGTGGCACAGTTGCCGCTGGTGGAAGTGATCCGGTCCACCTTTAACACCGATGATGCCATTGGCCGCGGCGCAGCGTTTGCGCTGGCGATCGGCAAGTCGCCCGTGGTGGTCAAATCGGCACCGGGGTTCCTGGTGAACCGCGTGCTGATGCCCTACATGCTGGCTGCCGTCGAACGGGTGGAAAAGGGCGAGAGCAAGGAATTACTCGACGCCGCCGCAGTGGCGTTCGGCATGCCGATGGGCCCGATCGAGCTGATGGATACCGTTGGTCTGGATGTCGGCAAGTCGGTTGCCACAGAGCTTGGCCATGCCGTGCCCGAAGGCAGCAATTTCGATACGCTGGTCAAGGCCGGCAAGCTGGGTCGCAAGACCGGTGAAGGATTTTACAAATGGGAAGACGGCAAGGCGCAAAAGGGCGACGTGCCCAGCCATGCCGATCTGGCCGGACTGGGTCGTGAACTGGTCAAGCCGCTGGTCGACATGACCGAAGTGGTGGTGGCTGAAGGTGTCGTCGACAATGACGGTTTGGCCGATATCGGTGTGATTATGGGAACCGGTTTCGCGCCGTTCCTGGGCGGGCCGATCAAGGCACGCAAAGACGGGAAGGCATAGAAATGGCTGAACTTCGCAAAGTCGCAATCGTGGGTTCGGCGCGCATTCCATTTGCGCGCGGCAACACGGCCTATGCCGACGAAACCAATCTGAGCATGCTGGGTACCGTTCTGGGCGGGCTGGTCGACAAGTTTGGCCTCAAGGGCCAGAAGATCGACGAAGTGGTGGCAGGCTCGGTGATCGCCCACAGCCGCGATTTCAATATCGCCCGCGAAGCGGCGCTGGATGCCGGGCTATCGCCGCGCACGCCGGGCACGACGCTGCAGATTGCCTGTGGCACGAGCCTGCAGGCAGCGCTGATGCTGGGTGCCAAGATCGCCAGCGGCGAAATCGACAGTGGCATTGCTGCGGGTTCGGACACGGTCAGCGACAGCCCAATCGTGTTTGGCAACAAGTTCCAGCACCGCATGATTGATCTGAGCAAGGCCCGTTCGACCGGCGACAAGTTCGGGGCGTTCAAAGGGTTTTCGTTTGGTGAGCTCAAGCCGGTCGCGCCCTCGGTCAACGAACCGCGCACGGGCATGTCGATGGGTCAGCATTGCGAGCTGATGGCCAAGGAGTGGGGCATTACCCGCCAGGCACAGGACGAGCTGGCGGTGGCCAGCCATCGCAATGCCGCCAAGGCCTATGATGAGGGCTTCCACGACGACCTGTTGGTGCAGTGCGCCGGGCTAGTGCGCGACAACAATGTGCGTGCCGATGCCAATATGGAAAAGATGTCGACGCTCAAGCCGGCCTTTGACAAATCCAGCGGCAATGGCACGCTGACGGCGGGCAATTCGACGCCGCTGACAGATGGCGCCTCTGCCGTTCTGCTGGCCAGTGAAGAGTGGGCCAAGGAACGGGGCCTGCCTATCCTGGCCTATCTGACGATGGGCCGCGTTGCCGGCAATGATTTTGCCCATGGCGAGGGCCTGTTGATGGCGCCGACCATTGCAGTCAGCGAGTTGCTGGCGCGGGCAAAGCTGAGCTTTGACGATATCGACTATTTCGAGCTGCATGAGGCGTTCGCCGCCCAAGTGCTCTCGACGCTGGCAGCCTGGAATGATCCGGCCTACTGCAAGGATGTTCTGGGGCGTGACACCGTGCTGGGACCAATCGATCCGGCCAAGATCAATGTGAAGGGCTCAAGCCTGGCCTATGGCCATCCCTTTGCGGCGACCGGCGCGCGTATTCTGGGCGTCACCGCCAAATTGCTGAGCTCTGAGCCGGGCAAGCGGGCGCTGATTTCAGTCTGTACTGCTGGTGGGCAAGGCGTGACGGCTCTGGTAGAAAGTGCGGCATGAGCGATAACGTCGTCAAATTCCGCAAGATCGAAAAGAAGCCCGAGCCCAAGCCGCCAGGCAAAAAGCCCGAGCTTCCCAGCTGGGCGCCGTTTGCCGGGCTGATCGCGCTGGCGCTGGTAATTTATGGCGTGCAGCAGTCCGGTCTGCTGGGCGGCTAGGCAAATTTTCTGCAAATTGCGATTTGGGCGCAATGGCGTGCCGGGTTTTCCCCGGCGCGCAGCATGTTAACAAATGCTGGCGCCTTGACGTTTAGGTCAATCTTTTACTTGTCAGTGGACGGATTTGCGTAATACCGTCCAACAATCTTGCCCGGCAGGCTCTTGGCCTGCTGGCCACAAGGCTATTCAAATCCGCGGCGATATGATCGCGGAGAGAAGATGTTTTCAGGAATTCCACAAGGAGATGGAACGCGCATGAAAATCACTCAAACCCTGACAGCGGTAGCGACCGCCGGCGCCATGGCGCTGATGATGAGCACTGCCGCTTCGGCCGTGACGCTGCAGATGCACAATGGTGCCGATCCGGGTTCGCTCGATCCGCACAAGGTTTCCGGCGACTGGGAAAACCGCATCGTTGGTGACTACATTGAAGGTCTGGTGACTGAGGATGCCAAGGCCGACGCCATTCCGGGCCAGGCTGAAAGCTGGGAAATCTCGGAAGACGGCACCGTTTACACGTTCCACCTGCGCGAGGGCATTACCTGGACCGATGGCGAGCCTGTGACTGCTGAAGACTTCGTCTTCGCGTTTCAGCGCCTGATGGATCCCGCAACCGCGTCGGAATACGCCTACCTGCAGTACCCAATCAAGAATGCTGCCGGCATCAACTCGGGCGAAATCACTGATTTCAGCGAGCTGGGCGTCAAGGCCCTCGACGACAAGACCGTTGAAATCACGCTGGAAGCGGCAACGCCGTTCTTCCTGCAGGCACTGACTCACTACACCGCCTATCCTGTGCCAAAGCATCTGGTCGACGAGTTCGGCGATGCCTGGACCTCGATGGAGCACATCGTGGCCAACGGCCCGTACAAGATCACCGAATGGCTGCCGGGCTCCTATGTCCACTCGGTCAAGAACGATGACTATTACGACGCTGCCAATGTGCAGATCGACGAAGTGTACTACCACGTGCTCGAAGATCAGGCTGCTGCGCTGAACCGCTACCGTGCGGGTGAGTTCGACATCCTGACCGACTTCCCGGCTGACCAGTATCAGTGGATCCAGGACAATCTGCCCGGCGAAGCACATGTCGAGCCATTCCTGGGCGTGTACTACTACGTGCTGAACCAGGAAAACGAAGCCCTCAAGGACGTTCGCGTTCGTGAAGCGCTGTCGATCTCGATCCTGCGTGACGTGATCGGGCCCGATATCCTGGGCACTGGCGAACTGCCAGCCTATGGCTGGGTTCCAGATGGCACCGCCAACTATGAAGGCGAAGCCTATATGCCAGCATGGGCCGAAATGCCCTATGAAGAGCGCGTTGCCAAGGCTTCCGAGCTGATGGCTGAAGCCGGCTACTCGGCTGATAATCCGCTGACCCTGCAGCTGCGTTACAATACCAATGACAACCACCAGCGCATCGCCGTGGCGATTGCCGCCATGTGGGAGCCAATCGGTGTGAAGGTTGAGCTGTTCAACTCCGAAACCGCCGTGCACTACGACGCACTGCGCGCCGGTGACTTCCAGGTCGGCCGCGCCGGCTGGCTGCTCGACTACTCGGACGCTTCGAACACTCTGGATCTGCTCAAGACCGGCACGATGCAGGGCGACACCATGAACTGGGGCAACAATTACGGCCGCTACTCGAACCCAGAGTTCGACGCGCTGCTTGATGCCGCCACCAGCGAACAGGATCTGGCCAAGCGCGCCGGTATGCTGCACGAGGCAGAAACCATCGCCATGGACGAATTCGGTGCGATCCCGATCTACTGGTACGTGTCCAAGAATGTCATCTCGCCAAAGATCTCTGGCTTTGAAGACAATGCCAAGGACGTGCACCGCACCCGTTGGCTGACCAAGGCCGAATAGGCCAGGACGACGCTTTGATCGTGGGGGCTGCGGCTCCCACGATCTCTTTTTGCCGGTGAGCGCGCCGTGGACGCTGCGCCCGGACTACAAAAGGTTTTTGCATCATGCTGGGTTATGCCCTGCGGCGCGTGCTTTCGGCGATCCCGATTGCACTGATCGCCGTGACTGTCTGTTTTTTCGTGCTGCGCCTGGCACCGGGTGGCCCCTTTGACGGCGAGCGCGCCTTGCCGCCGACCGTGCTGGCCAATCTGCGGGCTCACTACAATCTCGATCAGCCACTGATCACGCAGTATTTCATCTATCTCTGGCGCCTGCTGCATGGCGATCTGGGCCCGTCCATGGCCATTGATGGCTTCAATGTGAGCCAGCTGATCGCCATTGGCTTTCCATTCACGCTGACCATGGCGATGACGGCTTTTGTGATTGCGACCGCCATTGGTGTCGTCGCGGGCATGGTCGCCGCGGTGAACCAGAACAAGTGGCCAGATTATGTGCTGGTGCTGGCTGTGATGCTGGGCGTTGTGGTGCCGAACTTCCTGATGGCCGCGATTCTGCAATTGTGGTTCGGCGTTTATCTGGGCTGGCTGCCAGCGGGTGGCTGGGTCAATGGCTCGGTGTGGCACCTGGTGTTGCCGGTGACCGTGCTGGCCTGGCCCCATGCCGCGCGTATTTCGCGGTTGATGCGCGGCTCGATGATCGAGGTGCTGGGTACCAATTATGTGCGCACGGCGCGCTCCAAGGGTCTGGGACAGCGGCTGGTGCTGGCGCGGCATGCGATCAAGCCGGCGCTGTTGCCCGTTGTGTCCTATCTGGGGCCGGGGCTGAGCTATCTGCTGACCGGCTCGCTGGCCGTGGAGCAGATTTTCGGCCTGCCCGGGATCGGCAAATATTTCGTCACCGCAGCGCTCAACCGCGACTACGGCATCGTGCTGGGAACGACGATCCTCTACATGTTCATCATCCTCGCGCTCAATCTGCTGGTTGACCTGGTCTATGCCTGGCTCGATCCCAAGGTGAGGTACCGCTGATGGCCGGCATTACAGGTAAGGACGAAGTCCTCAGCCAATACGCGCAGAAGCTGGAAACGCTGGACGCGCCCAAGGGACGTTCGCTGACCCAGGACGCGCTGCGGCGTCTGGCCCGCAACAAGGCGGCGGTGATCTCGATCGCCATCGTGATCTTCATCATTCTGGCGGCCTTTATCGGCCCCCATTTCGTGCCGTGGAGCTATTCGGAGGTCGACTGGACCGCCATTCGCAAGCCGCCCAATTTCGACAAGGCCCATTATTTCGGCACCGACCAGAATGGTCGCGACATGCTGGCGCGCGTGCTGCAGGGCACGCAGATGAGCCTGATCGTGGCCGCGGTCGCAACCGTTGTGTCGGTGGTGATCGGCATTATTTATGGCGCGGTTGCGGGGTATCTCGGCGGTCGGGTCGATGCGCTGATGATGCGCTTTGTCGACGTGATGTACGCGCTGCCCTACATCCTGTTCGTGATCATTCTGGTGGTGATGTTCGGGCGCAATCCGGTGCTGCTGTTTGTCGGTATCGGGGCGATCGAATGGCTGACCATGGCCCGCATCGTGCGGGGTCAGACGCTGTCGATCAAGGAACGCGAATTCGTGGAAGCGGCCCGCGCCGGCGGTGCCAAGCCCTGGACCATCATCACAAGGCACATCGTGCCGAACCTGACGGGCCCGGTGGTGATCTACGCCACGCTGACCATCCCCGAGATCATCATTGCCGAGAGTTTCCTCTCTTATCTGGGTCTGGGCGTGCAGGAGCCACAGACGTCGCTGGGGACGCTGATTTCCGCCGGTGCGCCGGTGGCCGAAGTGCTGCCCTGGATGCTGCTGGCGCCAGCCACCGTGCTGGTCACCCTGTTGCTGTGCCTCACCTATATCGGTGATGGCCTGCGCGACGCCCTTGACCCCAAGGATCGATAGACATGACAGAAGTCCTCAAAGTCGAAGACATGTCGGTGACCTTCGAGCTGCATGACAGCGAAGTGCACGCCGTTCGCGAGATGAATTTCAGCCTGTCGCAGGGCGAAACGTTGGCCGTGGTTGGCGAGTCCGGTTCGGGCAAGAGCCAGGCGTTCCTGGCGATCATGGGTCTGCTGGCCAAGAATGGCCGGGCCGGCGGCCATGCCATGATGGGTGATATCGATCTGATCGGCATGCCGCCCAAGCAGCTTGATACCCATCGCGGCAAGGACATCGCGATGATCTTCCAGGATCCGATGACCTCGCTGAACCCGACATTGCGGGTCAAGACGCAGCTGGCCGAGGTGCTGGTCAAGCATCGCGGTTTCAACCAGCAGCAGGCGATCAAGACCTCGATCGAGATGCTGGAACGGGTCGGTATTCCCGAACCCGTCAAGCGCGCCAATGCCTATCCGCATGAGCTTTCGGGCGGTATGCGCCAGCGCGTGATGATCGCGATGGCGTTGTTGTGCCAGCCCAAGATCCTGATCGCCGATGAGCCGACAACGGCGCTCGACGTGACGGTTCAGGCGCAGATGCTGGACCTGTTCAAATCGCTGACCGAAGATTTCGGCACATCGCTGGTACTGATCACCCATGATCTGGGTGTGGTGGCCGGCGTGGCTGACCGGATGATGGTGATGTATGGCGGGCGGGCCGTGGAAAAGGGCGTGACCGACGATCTGTTCTACGATCCGCGCCACCCCTACACGCTGGGTCTGCTGCATTCGACCCCGCATATCGCCAAGCGCGCCGAGCGGCTCGATCCGATCCAGGGCCTGCCGCCCAGCCTCGAACACCTGCCCAAGGGCTGTTCGTTCAATCCGCGCTGCGCATTTGCCTTTGATCGCTGCATGGTCGAGCGGCCACCGCTGACCCAGACCGAGAACGGCCGCGAAAAGGCGTGTTTCTATGAAGGCCCGATGGCCTATGGAGAGGTCGCGTAATGGACCAGACCCCCGTTGATCTGCTTGAGATCAAGGATCTCAAGAAAACCTTCTCGATCGCCAGTGGGCTGTTTGCCCGGCCGCTGACGCTGACGGCGCTCGAAGACATCAACTTCACCATCCACCAGGGCGAGACGCTGGGCATTGTAGGCGAGAGCGGCTGTGGCAAGTCCACGCTGGGTCGCTGTATCCTGCAATTGCTGGCGCCTGATGAGGGCCAGGTGTTGTGGTTGGGGCAGGATCTGACCCGGCTGCCGGCCGAGGAAATGCGCAAGCGCCGGCAGGACCTGCAGATCATCTTTCAGGACCCGCTGGCTTCGCTCAACCCGCGCATGACTGTGGGCGAGATCATTGCTGATCCGCTGCGCACGCTGCGGCCCGAGCTGAGCAAGACCGAGCGTCGCGCCCGTGTACTCAAGACCATGGAATCGGTCGGGCTGCTGCCCGAAATGATCAATCGCTATCCGCACGAGTTTTCGGGAGGGCAGGCGCAGCGTATCGGTATTGCCCGGGCGCTGATCACCGAACCCAAGCTGATCGTGTGTGACGAACCGGTTTCGGCGCTGGACGTGTCGATCCAGGCGCAGATCCTGAACCTGCTGGCCGAGCTCAAGGATGAGTTCGGGCTGACGCTGATCTTCATATCGCACAATCTGAGCGTGGTGAGACATGTCTCGGATCGTATTCTGGTGCTCTATCTGGGCCGCATCGTCGAGCTGGCAAGCGGTGACGATATCTACAACGGCCCCAAGCACCCCTATACGCGGGCGCTGCTGACGGCGGTGCCGATCCCCGATCCGAAGCTGGCGCGACTGCGCAATATCGATGCGCTGAAGGGTGAAATTCCTTCGCCAATCAATCCGCCATCGGGCTGCACCTTCCGCACACGCTGTCGCTTTGCCAAACCCTATTGCGCGGAGAAGCGCCCGCCGCTTGAGGTGATAGAGGGTGGTCGGCTGGTGGCGTGCCATCGCTGGCGCGAGATCGACGTGCCCGGTGAGGCTATCCTGAACGGCTAATCGGCCAAGGCATAATAGGCCGCCGCGATATTGGCGGCGGCCTTTGCCATTTCAGCGTCGCTAAATTCCAGCACACCGTGTTCGGCCATCAGGGCGTGGTATTGCTGCTGGTCGTAGGGGACGCCCTTTGGCAGGGGCACGACATGCCAGTGCAGATGGCTATTGCCCTGCTTGCTGCCCAGCGAGAGCACATAGATCCGTTCGGCGTCATAGACGCTCTTGAGAGCCCGTGAGAGCCGGTGGACGACGGCCTGCAGTGCCAGATAGGCCTGAGGGCTCATGTCCTCGGCCAGATCTTCGTAGTGCCGCGTAGGGCACACAAGGGCATAGCCGGGCAGGGTGGGGAACTTGCTGAGAAAGATGATGGTGTCATCATCGCGGTCGATCACGTGATGGCCGTAGTCGGGATTGCCGGCGACAAGTTCACAGATAAAGCAGGGGCCGTGCTGGCTGCGTTGCACGTGGGCATCCAGATCAAACGGCAGCCGCATGGCTAGCTGGCTTCGCGCTTCTGGGCTTCGGTACGCCGTTCATTCTCTCCGATATCGACAGTCTTGCGGCGACGGTCAGGGCCGGTATAGGCCTCAGCTTCAATGAAGCCGCGCGGATTGGTCTCGATGCTGGTCAGACGGGTCTGAAGATGGTTGGCAGCAAATGGCTTGCGCAAGAATTCGGTGACGCCGGCGTCGCGGGCGTCGGCGATGCGTTTGGCGTCGGGCGCTGCACTCATCATGATGATGGGCACCAGACGGTTCTGGCAATCGGAGCAGGCACGCAGCTTTTTGGTGAAGGCAACGCCGTCCATGCCATTGAGGTCATCATCAATGATCAACACGTCAAACGCGCGGCGGCGCAGTTCAATCATGGCGCGGTTGGCGTCGTAGCTCTCGCGGATATCCCTGCGTCCCAAGCTGCGCAACATCACCGCAATCAGCGATGCCATGTGGGGAGAGTGATCGGCGATCAACACACCGTGCTTGGTAATTTCCTCAGTGGCCATGGTACGCAAACCCTTACTTCGCAGGCCTGCATCTTAGCAGGGCTTTGCATATGAGCGGTTAATCGGGTTCATTATATGCAAGCCATAGCTTTTCACGACATTTGCGTGAAAACTCCGGCCAAGCCGCGTTGACAGGGTGGGGCATTTTCCCTATGTATGCCGCCAAGTTTCCGGGCGCCATGGCGCCCCTTTTGTTTGACCAAGGAATCGTCCGATGAAGATCCGCAACTCGCTGAAGGCGCTGATGACTCGCCACCGCGCGAACAAGCTCGTCCGCCGTCGCGGCCGGGTTTATATCATCAACAAGGTAGACAAGCGCTTCAAGGCCCGTCAGGGCTAAGCTAAAGCTTGATACTGAAGATTGACTGACAAAGCCCGCGAAAGCGGGCTTTGTTGCGTTTGAGGTTGGTCCGGGCCCTTCCGGCGCGTTGCCTGTGGGCGGTCCGCGCGCAATACCGATGCGGGCCATCATTCACGTACCCCACCGTCCCAAAACCCCGCGTTTAATGCTCGATGCGCAGGTGAGGGATGGTGCAAAGGTTTACGTCGTTTGGCATAATTATACATGTGCATCAGTACGTTACGTTATCTATTGTCTGGTTTTATCCAGCCGTTTTTTATTTGCGCCATTTTTTCGCGTTCGCCGCGAGGTAATTTATGCTCAAGGCCCGGACACTAACCGTGCTGATCAATCGACCGATCCAGGATGTGTATGACTTTCTGGTGGAGCCCGCCAATCTTGCTCGTTGGACGCTGGTGGGCCCCGGACAGGCAGAGCCCGAAGAAGGGCCACTGGTGTGGTCGTTTGACGGGCCGCACGGGCTGGTGCTGGTCCGCTTTACGCCACGCAATGCGTTTTTTGTGCTCGACTACTCGCTGCAGTCGGGACCGCATGTGTGGCAGTCCTCAAGCGTGCGGTTGATCCGCAATGGCAATGGATGCGTGTTGACCCATACTTCGGTGCAGCAGCCATTGGTGTCCGACGCGGTCTTCGCCTCCGAGGAGGAGTGGCTGTATTCGGACCTGCTGGTGCTCAAGACCCTGATGGAAACGAAATAGGCGATCAGCCAAAGAAAAACCCGCGGTTGTGCCGCGGGTTCTTTTTATCGGGTCATGCCTGGCGGGCTTAGCTGGAGCCGGCGCCGTCCTGGCGGACGAAGGCGATGCGGAGCATGTTGGTGGCACCTGGTGTGCCCAGCGGAATGCCGGCCGTGATGGCGATACGATCACCGGGACGGGCAAAGCCTTCCTGATAGGCGATGACACAGGCGCGATCGACCATGTCTTCCAGGCTCACTGCATCTTCGGTCTGCACGCAATGGACGCCCCAGACCACCGACATGCGGCGGATGGTGCGCTGGTTGGGCGAGAGCACGATAATGGGCTTGGAGGGCCGCTCGCGGGCGGCACGGATGCCGGTCGAGCCGGAGGCGGTATAGGTAACGATGGCGGCCAGATCGAGCGTTTCGGCAACCTGGCGGGTCGCCGCCGAGATGGCGTCGGCCGCAGTGGCTTCAGGTTCGGTCTGGGCAGCGCGGATAATGCCGCGATAGTTGGCGTCGCCTTCGACGGCCACGGCCACCTTGTTCATGGTGGCGACGGCCTCAACCGGATACTGGCCAGAAGCCGACTCGGCCGAGAGCATGATGGCGTCAGCGCCTTCAAACACGGCGATGGAGACGTCCGAGACCTCGGCGCGGGTCGGGACCGGCGCGGTGATCATGGATTCAAGCATCTGGGTGGCGACGACCACTGGCTTGCCGTAGCGGCGGGCCATGCGGATCATGCGCTTCTGCAGGCCGGGGACCTGCTCAAGCGGCAGCTCGACGCCCAGATCGCCACGCGCCACCATGATGGCGTCGCACAGCTTGATGATCTCTTCGAGGCGCTCGATAGCCTGCGGTTTTTCGATCTTGGCCATGACGCCTGCGCGACCCTGGACGATCTTGCGCACATCGATGATGTCTTCGGGGCGCTGCACGAAGGACAGGGCAATCCAGTCGGCATCGGCAGCCAGACCGGCGACCAGATCGGCGTGGTCCTTTTCGGTCAGTGCGCCGGTGGGCAGCAGGGTATCGGGGAGCGATACGCCCTTCTTGTCGCTAAGCTTGCCGCCATAGACCACTTCGGTCTCGATGGCGCCATTGCCCACCTTGGTGGCCTTGAGCTGCAGCTTGCCGTCATCGAGCAGCAGGCGGTCGCCTACCGAGACGCTTTCGATGATTTCAGGATGGGGCAGGTAAACGCGCTCGGTGGTGCCGGGCGTGTCATCGCTGTCCAGGGTGAATTTCTGCCCGGCGGCCAGTTCGACAGCGCCATCGGCAAATTTCCAGACGCGCAGCTTGGGACCCTGAAGGTCGACCAGAATGCCCAATGGATGGTTGAGGCGCTTTTCGACATTGCGAATGCGCTCGACCGTGGTGTTGAGCACTTCGTGGCTGGCGTGGCTCATATTGATGCGGAACACGTCCGCGCCGGCCTTGGCCAGTTCCTCGATCATCTTTTCCTCGTGGCTGGCTGGCCCGAGGGTGGCGACGATCTTTGCGCGTCTCATGCGTCTCATTGCGTGTCCGTTTCTTGCGTCGTTATGTCGTCCTGCGGTGCGTCCACATCGTTGGGATCGACAAGGAAAGTGGGATCTTCAAGGTCTTCACCACCATCAGGCCCGACAATCGCGGGTCCGGCGGCGTTCTCGGTGAGCTGCAGTGTCCAGTCGGAACGGTTCTGTGTATCGATTTCGAAGAAACCGGTGCGCTCATAACCGCGCGCAAGACAATCCTCAACCCCGAATATGGTGAAGGTCTCGTCGCGTGTACACATGAATACTGCTCCGTCCCATGCGCCGCCTGCCACATCATCTGCTGCGAAGATGTAATAAAAGCGACGCTGGAGTTCACCCTGATACAGCACGCGGCAATCGCCCGGAGGGGCTTGCCACCAGCCTTCGCTCATCCAGCCACGCTCGGCACGGTAGCCCAGGGCTACCGAAACGAGATTGGAAGTCTCGTTGCAGATGCGTAGATCAGCCTTGGCCGGCGTTGCAAAGAACACCAAGCCTGCAAGCGTTGCGCTGATCAAAGTCGTGCCGAGACGAATGGTTTGCAAAAGCGAGCCGGAAATCATCGGGAAAACGTGCCTTCTTTGAGCCCATGGGAGGGAATTGGTCAATGGCTAATGCCCTGATTTGGCGGAATTGGGGGCATGCAGAAGCGCGGTGATGTGGATTGGGTCACAAAGGGGTTGAACCGAGGGTGAGTCTGGGGTTCAAGCATCGCTTGAGACAAAGAGGTATGACCCATGGCTGAAGACAGCGTTGCCCAGGACCAACTCCGGGCGTTCATCGAGCGCATCGAGCGCATGGAAGAGGAAAAGGCAGCCATTGCTGCCGACATCAAAGAAATCTACGCCGAGGCCAAGGGCAACGGCTTTGACACCAAGATTCTGCGCAAGATCGTGACGATCCGCAAGCAGGACGCCAATGAGCGCATGGAGCAGGAAGCCCTGCTCGAACTCTATATGAGTGCCCTTGGGATGGTGGCGGCCCCGTCAGACGACTGAGCCAACGCCCCATGCAAATTTCAGAACGCCCGGTTGCCCATGGCAGTCGGGCGTTTTTACGTTCAGGCGAGAATGTCTATGGTGGTCTGGGTCATGCGGTCAGCGGCACGCACGACTGTGGCGGCGGCCTTGAAGTCGGTCTGGGCCATCATGGTCTCGACCATTTCGGTGGTCAGGTCGACGTCCTGCAGGCCCGTGCCAAAGCGGGCCACGCGGCTGGCGCTGGCTTCGAGGCGGTCAGCGGCGCGGTGCATGCCGGCGGCGCCGGAGGCAATGGCTGAAATGGTCATGAGGCAGGCCTGACGGAAAGTTCAGAGGTCATCAGATAGCGCCACAAGGCTTGCGGTTTCCTTTAGGGCGACGCGCTCAATCTATTTCAAACACGACCCAACCCCGCGCGGCGGCGTGAGGCCACGCCCGTTCTCAGCGCCGTGTAATCACTTTGGGATAGTCAGCCCTAAAAGAGGCTAGCTGGACTTGCCGAGTGCTGCTGCCATGGCAGCCTGATCGTAGCCCAGCGTGGTCAGGGCAGTGGCGACGATGCCGGCGCGGTCGAGACCGGCATCGGCATACATGTCGGCCTGGCTGGCATGTTCGACAAAGCGATCGGGGATCATCAACGGGCGGAAGCGCAGCTTGCCGTCGAGCAGGCCATTGGTCGTCAGGAAAGTGGCGACATGGCTGCCAAAGCCGCCCAGTCCACCTTCTTCTGCGGTCAGCAGCACATCATGGGTGCTGGCGAGCTTTGCAATCAGTTCTTCGTCGAGCGGCTTCATGAAGCGCGCGTCGGCAATGGTTGGGTTGAGGCCGAGCGCGGCCAGCTTGTCGGCGGCGGCGAGCACTTCGGCCAGCCTGGTGCCGTAGCTGAGAATGGCAATGGTGGCGCCCTGGCGCACAATACGGCCCTTGCCGATGGGCAGGATCTCGCCGCGAGCGGGCAGGTCGACGCCCATGCCGTCACCACGCGGGTAGCGGAAGGCGATGGGGCCGTTGTCGTAATGGGTGGCGGTGGTCACCATGTGGCGCAGTTCGGCCTCGTCGGCGGCGGCCATCTGCACGATGCCGGGAATGGCGCCGAGATAGGCGCTGTCGTAATTGCCAGCATGGGTGGGGCCGTCGGCGCCAACATAGCCGGCGCGATCAATGGCGAAACGGACCGGCAATTGCTGAATAGCGACATCGTGCACGACCTGGTCATAGGCACGCTGCAGGAAGGTCGAATAGATGGCGCAGAACGGGCGCATGCCTTCACTGGCCAGGCCCGCGGCAAAGGTGACGGCGTGCTGCTCGGCAATGCCGACATCAAAGATGCGGCCGGGGTGGATTTCGGCGAATTTGTCCAGACCCGTGCCCGATGGCATGGCAGCGGTGACGGCCACGATGCGCGGGTCGTCATTGGCTTCCTGGATCAGGGTTTCGGCGAACACACTGGTATAGGAGGGCGCATTGGACGGGGTCTTGGTCTGGGCGCCGGTAACGACGTTGAACTTGGAAACGCCGTGGTACTTGTCGTCGGAATCCTCGGCGGGGCCATAGCCCTTACCCTTTTTGGTCACGACATGGACAAGGATCGGGCCTTCGGCCGCGTCGCGCACATTGTCGAGAATGGGCAACAGGTGATCGAGATTGTGGCCATCAATGGGACCGACATAATAGAAGCCGAGCTCTTCAAACAGCGTGCCGCCGGTAAAGAAAGAGCGGGCAAATTCCTCGGTGCGGCGGGCAGGCTCGTAGAGAAACTGCGGTAGCTTGGACACGAAATTCTTGGCTGCCTCGCGCGCGCCGCGATACATCGGGCCTGAGACCAGCCGCGCCAGATAAGAACTCATGGCACCGGTCGGGGGCGCGATGGACATGTCATTGTCGTTGAGCACGACGATGAGCCGGGCATCCATGGCGCCCGCATTGTTCATGGCTTCGTAGGCCATGCCGGCAGACATCGCCCCATCGCCGATAACGGCAATGACATTGCGCGGCTTGTCGAGCAGGTCGCTGGCGACCGCCATGCCCAGACCGGCGGAGATCGAGGTGGACGAGTGGCCGGCGCCAAACGGGTCGTATTCGCTTTCGGCACGGCGGGTGAAACCGGACAGGCCGTCCTTCTGGCGCAGCGTGCGAATGCGATCGCGGCGACCGGTCAGGATCTTGTGTGGGTAGGCCTGATGGCCGACATCCCAGATGATGCGATCATGGGGCGTGTCGAACACGGCGTGCAGCGCCACGGTCAGTTCAACCACGCCCAGACCAGCACCAAGGTGGCCACCGGTCACCGAGACCGCGTCGATCATCTCGGCGCGCAACTCGTCGGTCAATTGCCGCAAGTCCTCGCGCGGCATGGCGCGCAGATCGGTCGGGGAATTGACGGTGTCGAGCAACGGTGTCGCGGGCTTGTCGGCCAAAACGGGCAGTCCTTCGCCAAAGGGGCAGTAATGCTGTTGTTTAGGCGCGCATGCGGCGCATTGCAACAATGCCGAGCCGGCTGCGCCAATCTGCGCAACCGCCCAAGTGCACTGTAATGATGCCTGAATTGGGGCCGGCTAATTGACCGTGAGGGCGACGGGCTGAGCGCCAACAAAACGGGTGTGCGACAAACCCTCTGGGAAATCGCCGACGCGCATCACCGTGACATAGCGGCCCATCTCGGTGACGGGGCTGAAATCGGCCTCATCGTGGTCCCAGATCTCGGCGAAATGATCCGAACTCATTTCGGTCGGGGTGATGAAGACTTCGGCGACATGCTCGAGATCGGGGATGATCAGATCGGGCTGGCGCATGGTGCCCATGGTCGGGCGCTTAGCGATGTGGCTGGCCAGGGCCTGAGCGACGGGTTCATTCTGCGCGGGGGCCGAGAACGTGCCGCGGAACAGATTGCCCAGCGTATCGGTGACGACATTGCCGCCGAGCGAAGCGGTGCGCAGGCCGGTTGCCCCGGTAACGCCCTTGAGTACGGGCAGGTCGGGCAGGCGATCGGTGGGGATCGATGCCGTCACGGTGGGGGCGGTTTCGCGAGCAATGATCATCTCAAGCGCGCGCTGGGCATCGGGATCCTGGGGCAGCGGCGGCAGATAGGCTGTCATCATCTCGGGCTGTTCGGGCTCGCTCATGATCAGACGCGGCTGCGGTACAGGGGCGCTGAACGCGGCCAGAGCCATAACGGCGTCACCGGCAGGCAGAGCGCTGGCCGTCGCCATCTGGAGGGCTTCGGATTTGCGCATTGGCATGGGCGCACTGACCAGCGTTGTCAGTTCGGCGGCATCAAGGGGGGCGCTGCCATCGGTTGAGAAGGGCAGGGCCGGTGTTGGGGCTTCGGCGCTGGCGAGGGCCAGGCTGGCCGGGCGCATGGCTGGAATGGGGGCAGCCTTTGGTGTGGAGGGCTGCGGCGCGACCGAGGCGACCTGTACGGGTGCAGCCTTGGTGGCGCTGGCCGGCTTGTCGTCATTGCCGCCAAACAGCATGTCGACCAGGGTGCGGCCGCTGCCGCTCGATGCGACCTGGGTGCCTGAAGAGCTGCCATTGCAGGGATAGGCGTGGCATTTTTTCCATTCGGCCAGCGCTACCTGATAGCCCTGCTGCGACAATGGCTTGCCGTCGGTGGGCACGTGCATGGTCTTGCCGTCGGGGAAGATGTCCTTGAGCTGAGCGCGGGTCATGCGCGGCCAGGCCCGGACTGAGCCGGTGTCGAGATGTACAAAGGGACTGCCCGAAGTGGGATAATAGCCGACGCCGCCGACCTGCTTCTTCATGGCTGCGGCGCGCAGGCGCGACAGCGGCACACCGGGAATGAAGAAATCCATGGCGTTGCCCTTGGTGTGCTGACTGTTTTCAGCAACACCGGAGGACTTGGCGCGGAGCATTTCATTGGTAGCAGGTGAGCGATAGGCCGAGACCACGTTGATGGGCTGACTGCCGCCGACTTCCTGATAGACTTCCCAGACCAGATCGAACAGGCGCGGGTCCATTTTGGTGGGCTCGTTGCGGCGCCAGTCACGCAGGAAATAGTTCAGTTCATTCAGACCGGACTGAACAAACTGACCGTTGCGCTTGAAGACGATGCGCGCGGTCTCTTTGGTGTGGGTGTAATAGAGATAGATGGCGCGCTCGGAAGCGGCTGCCGCGGGCACGACGGCCTGCGGCATGATGAGGGAAACGCTGATCATGGCGGCGAGCAAAAGCCGCCCGATACGATGCCGTTGCAAAAAGGAAGTCCCCGTCACGCTGTACTCTGTCCGGTTATTGCCAGTCTATCTTCGGACGTTAGCGTAAAATCCGATGCAAACGATTAACGCTAACAAGCTGTGATCAGCCCTCTCAGCCTGCTCACGCAGACGTTATTACGATCAAAACCGGGCGCAACCAAGGCGAAATTGTAAACGCGGGGTTAACCGGGCGTTATGGCGAGATGGTGCCATCGCCAATTTCGGCAATGATTTCAGGGGCCGGTGCCGGTGTGTCCAAGCCCATGGCGGCGATCAGCTTGGCATTGTGGCCATAGATGTCGCCGAAGGACTGCAGCGAACCATCGGGGGCAACGCGTACCGTGAAATAGGCGATGTGGACCGGGATCTGCCGTTCGGGGTTCACCCACCGCTCGGAATTGCCAAACATGCTTTCAAGCGAGGCGCGGCTGATCTTGGTTTCATTGGCCATCAGGGCACCCGCAAACTCGAGCGGGTTCTGCACGCGGACGCAGCCGTGGCTGTAGGCGCGGAAATCGCGCGAGAACAGAGACTTTGACGGAGTGTCGTGCAGGTAGACATTATGCTTGTTGGGGAACAGGAATTTGATCTGACCCAAGGCATTGCCGCTGCCCGGACGCTGGCGGACGCGGAAGGGGAAGTTGGCGGCGCTGACCTGGCTCCAGTCCACCGAATAGGGGCTGATGGCGGTGCCGTTATAGAGAAGATCGTAATTGTGGCTGTCGATGTAGCCGGGATTGCGCAGCACAGCGGGGGCGATTTCGCCCTTGGTAATCGAGCTGGGCACGTTCCAGTATGGATTGACCACGATGTGGCGAATGCTTTCCGAGAAAACCGGGGTCTGGTTCTTGGTAGTGCCGACGACAACGCGGGTGGTGTATTCTTCCCTGTTGTCGCGATTGATCGACAAGCGGTATTCGGGAATGTTGACGAGCACGTGGAACGCACCCATGTCGCGCGGCATCCAGCGCCAGCGTTCCATATTGGCCAGAATGTCGGCCCGGGTCAGCGGCGCGCCGCCGTTCAGGGCTGCCAGGGTCGCCGGACCCATGACACCGTCGACAGCCAGATTGCGGGTCTTCTGAAATGCCTTGATGGCGTCCACGACACTGTCGTCATAAAGCGTTGCGCTGTCACCGGCATCGGCGATTTCAAAGCGCTGGCGCAGCACGGGTACGCGCGGATCGCTCATGCCCGGACGCAGGGTGGCGCCGGCGGCAATCTGCACCGGCCGCTCGGCCTGGATCCTGTCGAAATCGGCGAGCGCGGCCTTGAGCGCCACAAATTCGGGGTGGGTCGGCTCAAGCGCAGAGAGCACCTTGACGGGATCGTTGCTGGAGGCCAGTTGCACCAGCAGGCTGGCTTCATCGAGCTTTTTGGGCGTGATGTCGAGCTGCGAGCTGATCGAGCCGGGGACGATACGGCCGGTATAGATATGGGTCGCGTAGCGCATGGTGGCACGCGAAAATGCGGTTTCCAGTGCCGCCATCTTGATGGGATCATTGTCGACAGTTGTGACGTCGAGCTCGGCGGTCAGATAATCGCTGGGGCGCAGGCCTTCGCTGGCCGCGGCTTCAAACAGCTTGATGATCTTTTGTGCCGAGGGGGAAAAGGCGACCTGACCGTCCGGCGATTCATCAAGCCAGATGGGTTCGAAATGGCGCGCGCCATAGAAGAAATAGAGCTTCTGGGCCTCGTTATAGGCCTTGCTGTCCTTGTTGGCGCCATAATAGGCGACTGACAGGCCGCCCTTAATGGTTTGGGCCAGCGGTGTGCGTGGGGGCGCGATAATGACGGTTCCGGCCGCCAGGCCGGCAACATCCTGGGCTGTGGCGGGGAAAGCGCTTCCTACACCGGCAAGGGCGGCGACAAGGCAGACCAGAATCTTGTTCATTGGTGCTCCAGCACAGGCAATCCATCGGGGCAACACCCGCATCCTGCACCGGACTGGGCGGGCCGCACCGCACGCTAGAGCAATACTCTGCAAACCTTAACGGGAACAACATCTCGCAAACTTGTGAGCCAGTTTTGTGGTCGGTTTGCAACGCTTTGGCGAGAAGCGCGATGGCAGGGATCCGGGTGCAAAAATCTACGTTTGACCAAGCATAGTTAAATGCCGCGGGGCCGCGCGGCTGCTAGAGCGCGCGGTTTTGCGGAGAGGCTTGCAGCGTGGTGAAATACAGAGTTGTTGACTGCCGGGGTGGCGAGACCGATGGCCAGGAGATGATGGTGGACAGCGCGTCTTCGCCCGAAGACGCTGCGCGCAAGGCAATTGACGAAGTGCTGGTGCGCAGTGGTCGCCGCAGCGATCTGCGGGTGCGGGTTTACTACCAGTATCCTGATCAGGCACTTTCCATGGTGCGCCTGTATGCCAAGGCGATCGACCGCGACTAGGGGCGGCGGCGTCCGATAAAGACACGGAGAGTTCCGGGTTCCTAAGACCGACTTGCGCGGCGACAGGGCCGGCCATAGCGTCGATGCAGGAGGACGAGCATGGACCGGCAAGCGCAATTTGTGGTGGTGGGGGGCGGTACGGCTGGCTGGATCGCCGCGTTCATTCTGCAGGATGCGGCGCGTCGAAAAGGGCTGAACGCCAAGATCAGCGTGATCGAGCCCTCCAAAATCCCCACAGTTGGCGTTGGCGAGGGGACGACAGCGGCATTCCGACTGTTGCTCAAGCATTTCGGCATTGATGAATTCGAGTTTATCCGCGAGACGGGCGCGACCATCAAGCTGGGGATTCGCCATCAGGACTGGCGCCGCAAGGGGCACAGCTATGACGGGCCCATTGATGATCCGCATCAGGTGCTGCGCGCGCCGGCCGGGGCGCCATCGGACTATCTCAATGTCTATGCCACAGCGGCGGGGCGCAGCCTGACCGACATGCACCTTTTCGGGCCGCTGCTGGCACAGACCAAGGCACCGTTTGCCCGCAAGACTGACGGTTCGCTGATCCCGCTGGGGCCGTTTCACTATGGCTATCATTTTGATCAGGCGCTGGTGGGCCGGTTTTTTGCCGGCAAGTCCAAAGGTGTCGAGATCATCGATGCGGTCGTGGCGGGCGTGCAGCGCGATGCCGAGAGCGGCGACGTGACGGCGCTGGAACTGGATAACGGGCAGACGCTGGCGGCAGATTTCGTCATTGATGCGACCGGTTTCCGCAAGCAGTTGATCGTCAAGGAGATGGGGGTGTCCTGGACGTCCTATGCCCATGAATTGCCGGTCAACCGCGCGCTGCCATTCTGGATCGATATCAAGCCCGGCGAGGAGATCGCCAACTACACCAAGGCCTGGGCACAGGATAGCGGCTGGATGTGGCAAACGCCGACACAGACCCGCTATGGCTGCGGCTATGTGTATTCGGACCAATTTGCCACGCCCGAACAGGCCAAGGCCGAGGTCGAGGCCTCCCTTGGCCACGAGATCGAAGTGCGGGCCGATATCCGGTTCGACATCGGGCGGCTGGACCGGGCCTGGATCGGCAATGTGCTGGCGGTGGGGCTGAGTTCGAGCTTTCTCGAGCCACTGGAATCCACCTCAATCCACGGCACCATCGTGCAGATGATGCTGTTTGCCGACCGGCATATGAAAGATCCGAGCAAGATCAGCGATGCTGACCGGGCCGACTATAATGGCCGGGTGGGGCGGCAGGTCGATGATTTCCGTACCTTCATCAACATGCACTACATGGTGGAACGCGACGACACCCCGTTCTGGCGCGAGGTGCGGGCCAATCGTATCCACCCCGAAACGCAGGAGCGGCTGGCACTGTGGAAGACCGCCATGCCGCGGCACGAGCATTTTGACGAGCAATTATTCGGTCTGCCGCATGTCCAGAGCCAGCTGTATTATCCGATACTGGACGGGTTGGGGCTGCTGGACCAGAATCTTGCGCGGCGGGAAATGGAAGCAGACCCCAAGCTGCGTCAGTTTGCGCGGCAGGCCTATGACGGGCTGGTCAAGGAATACCGCGCTGCGGCCAGTCAGGCGCTAGGGCATGCGGCATTTCTGGAGATTGTGCGGGGGATGGGGTGAGGCTGATGTGGGCTAACAGGCCCAGGTCAGGAGCACCGAGGATGAGTGGATGCGATGGCGGCGCTGGTTTGGGCGCAAGATCGGGGTTCGTGCTGGGGTAGCGGGCTTTGAGTGGGCGCGCCGCATCAAAGAGGATGCAATGGGCATTAGGAACTATCTGATCGAGGGCGTATCGGGGAGCGGCAAGACCAGCGTGGCCGAGGAACTGCAGCGGCGCGGCTATCATGTCATTCACGGGGACCGGGTACTGGCCTATCATGGCGACCCGCAGACCGGGGCGCGACTTGAACCCCCGCGTGGGCCTGGGGTGGCGGACAGTGCAGCCTGGGTGAATGCACACTGGATCTGGCCTGTCGACACGGTCCGATCATTGGTGGCTGATCAAGGCGAAGCCATAACCTTCTTCTGTGGCGCCTCAAGAAATTCGCGCCACTTCATTGATCTTTTCGACGCCGTGTTCGTGCTCGAGATTGATGCCCAGACGTTGACCCGGCGGCTAGTCGGGCGGCCGGAGGATGAGTTTGGCGGCCTGCCTGCCGAGCGTGCGCTTGTCATGCAATTGCACGCCACCAAAGAGAATATCCCCGAGCGTGGCACTGCAATCGATGCGACGGCACCACTAGCGCGCGTCGTCGATGATATTCTGGCAAGAAGTGGCGAGGCAGGTCGCGGATCGTCCTCGTAGACGCCGATCGGGCGCTGTTCAGGCCGCGTCGCTGAGGAGTTCTTCGGCCAGACCGTATTCATGCAGTTTGCGGTAGAGGGTGGAGCGGCCGATCTTGAGGGCGCGGGCGACGCGTGACATGCGGCCGCCATGATGGGCGATGGCAAAGACGATAGCAGCACGTTCGATCTCGGCCAGGGCAGCGATTTCGCCGGTCGGGTCAAGGAAGCGGTCGGGTGCGGCGGGCGGGGTGAAGTCGACGCGTTGGCGGGCGGTGGCGGTGTCGATATGGGTTGGCGCGGCGGCGACGGGGGCGGCTTCGATGGCCTTGATGGCCAGTTCACGCCCGCTGGCCTGAGCGATGATCTGCGGGAAGTCTACGCTTTCGAGGAAGGCGCCATCGCTGAGGATTACGGCGCGATAGACGGCATTTTCTAGCTGGCGGACATTGCCGGGCCAGTCGTAATTGCGCAGCAGTTCAAGGGCGGCGGGCGAAATGCCCAGAATGCGCTTGCCAGCCTCGGCCGCGAAGCGGGCGATGAACATCGAGACCATTGCGGGCATGTCTTCCATCCGTTCGCGCAGGGGCGGGGTATAAATGGGGAAGACGTTCAGGCGGTAATAGAGATCTTCGCGGAACTCGCCGGATTTTGCCAGATTGAGCAGGCGGCGATTGGTCGCCGAAATGACGCGGACATTGACGCGCTCAGTGCGGGTGGCGCCGACGGGCTCGATCTCGCCTTCCTGCAGGGCGCGCAGCAGCTTGACCTGGGTTTCGAGGGGCAGTTCGCCCACTTCGTCGAGGAACAGCGTGCCGTTATGGGCTTCGGAGAACTTGCCGGGCTGGTCGGCAATGGCACCGGTAAAGGCACCCTTTTTGTGTCCGAACAGGACGGATTCCACCAGATTGGGCGGGATGGCGCCGCAATTGACGGTGACGAAGGGCTTGCCGGCCCGATCGCCTGAACCCTGAATGATGCGCGCGATAAGCTCCTTGCCGACCCCGGTCTCGCCTTCGATCAGCACTGGAATGGTGGACTTGGCGGCCTTGGCGCACAGGCTGATGACGCGGGCCATGGAGGGCGCCTCGGCAATCATGTCGGTGGCGCTGAAATTGCCCGACTTGCGGGCACGTTCGGCCCGAATGGTGGCCTCGAGTGCATCCAGTTTCATGGCGTTGCGCAGCGAGATGACGAGGCGTTCGGGCGCGACCGGCTTGACGAAATAATCTGCGGCGCCATTGCGCATGGCCGAAATGACGGTTTCGAGCGAGGCATTGCCGGTCTGGATGATGACGGGGGTGGTCAGGCCTTCGCGGCGCATGGCGTCCATCACGCCCATGCCGTCAAGATCAGGCATAACCAGATCAAGGATCATCGCGCCGATGTTGCGATCTTCGCGCAGAATGGTCAGGGCCTGTTCGCCGCCAGTTGCCGTAAGCGGCTTGAAGCCAGCCTTGTTGGCGACTTCGGCAGTCAGGCGCAGCTGAACCGGATCATCATCGACTACCAGAATGCGCGTCATTCAAACTCCGGCCTTTTTTGCTACGGCATCGAATCGTGTGCCGTTTTGGGAACAAGATGAGCCGAGGGCCTTAAGAGGGGATTAATCATAGTGATTTTGCTTGAGCCACATTGTTGGCATTGGCACCGGTTTAGCCCGGTATTTGGCGGGGCGGCTGAAGTGTCACTCTTTCCATAAGGCCCCCGTCTGGCTAAGGTCCGCGCGCCATTGACCAGCCGGAGAGACCGCATGACCACGCCCGCTCAAAAGAGCCACAACGAGTTCGGCACATTGCCGGTGTGGGATCTGACGGACCTTTATCCCGGCGGCGACAGCGCCGCCTTCAAGGGCGATCTGGAAAAGGCCAAGGCGGACGCAGTGGCCTTTGAGGCGGCCTATAAGGGCAAGCTGGTCGCGCTGACCAAATCGGGTCAACTGCTCAAGGCGATCAAGGACAGTGAAGCGCTGGGCGATCTGACCGGCCGGCTCGGCTCGTTCGCCTTTCTGCAATATGCGCAGAAGTCGACCGACCCCGACCGGGCCAAGTTCATGGGTGACACCAATGAGGCGATCACCAATCTGGCCACCAAGGTGCTGTTCTTCGAACTCGAACTGAACCGGATTGCCGATGCCGATCTTGAGGCAGCGATGGCGGGCGACAGCGAGCTGGCGCGCTACCGGACCTGGTTCGACGAACTGCGCAAGGCCAAGCCCTATCAGCTCGATGATAAGCTAGAAGAGCTGTTCCACGACAAGTCGACCACGTCGTTTTCGGCGTGGAACCGGCTGTTCGACGAGACGCTGAGCAGCCTCGAATTCGAGGTGAACGGCGAAACGCTGAGTATGGAAGCGGCGCTGCACCTGCTTTCGGACAAAGATGAAACCAAGCGCGAAGCCGCGTTCAAGGCGTTGGGCAAGACGCTGGCGCAGAATGCGCGGCTGTTCACCCACATCACCAATGTGCTGGCCAAGGACAAAGAAATTTCTGATCGCTGGCGCGGCTACCAGGACATTGCCGATAGCCGGCATATGGCCAATTCGGTGGAGCGCGAAGTGGTCGATGCGCTGCAAAAGGCGGTCGAGGATGCCTATCCGCGCCTGAGCCATCGCTATTACAAGATGAAGGCCAAATGGTTCGGCAAGGACAAGCTGAACGCCTGGGATCGCAATGCGCCATTGCCCACAAGCGACGAGCGGGTGTGGGACTGGGATAGTGCGGTGTCGACGGTGATGGAGGCCTATGGCCAGTTCTCGCCTCAGCTGGCGGAATATGCCGAGCCGTTCTTCAACTCGGGCTGGATCGATGCGCCCAGTGGCGATGGCAAGCTGTCCGGTGCGTTCGCGCATCCGACCGTGCCCAGCGCGCATCCCTATCTGATGCTGAACTATATGGGGCGTTCGCGCGATATCATGACGCTGGCGCACGAGCTGGGTCATGGCGTGCATCAGCGGCTGGCTGCAGCGCAGGGCCCCATTCTGGCCAATACACCATTGACCCTGGCCGAGACCGCGTCGGTGTTTGGCGAGATGCTGACCTTCCGCTCGCTGCTGGCCAAGACGACCGATCCAAAACAGCGCTTCGCCCTGCTCTCGAGCAAGGTCGAAGACATGCTCAATACTGTGGTACGGCAGATCGCATTCTACACCTTCGAGCGGCGCGTTCACACCGCGCGGCGCCAGGGTGAGCTCAAGACCGAAGAGATCAATCAGATCTGGCTCGATGTGCAGCAGGAATCACTGGGCGACGCGGTGATTGCCAATGAAGGCTATGATGTCTTCTGGGCCTATATTCCGCACTTCATCCACTCCCCATTCTATGTCTACGCCTATGCCTTTGGTGACTGCCTTGTGAACTCGCTCTACGCGCAGTATGAGAAGTCCAGTGAAGGCTTCGCCGAGCGCTATTTCGAGCTGCTCAAGGCCGGGGGAAGCAAGCATCACTCCGAACTGCTTGCGCCGTTCGGACTGGATGCCAAGGATCCCCAATTCTGGTCGCTGGGTCTCTCGATGATCGAGGGGCTGATCGACGAGCTGGAAGCAACGGCGCCCTGAGTGCCAATTTGCGTGCCTGCAATCGGGCACTTAGACTTATAGACTACTGGACTTACGAGGACGAAATGGCCACCAAGCACCGCCCCGAACACCATTCCGATGTGCAGGTTGAATCGCCGATGGACTACGCCCAGCACGAGGCCACCTATAATGGCTTCATTACCGGCACGAAGTGGGCCGTGATTGGCCTGGCAGCATCCATGGTCATTCTTTACTTCCTGATCCAGCCCTGATTTCAGCGCGGGTACAGGCACTTTATTCGAGCCTGTCCGCCGGACAGGCGGGCAGGAGACTTTTATGAAAATTGCCATCGTCCGCGAGCGTGTCGAGGGAGAGAACCGCGTTGCGGCTACCCCCGAGACGGTCGGCAAGCTCATCGCGCTGGGTGCCAGCGTTCAGGTCGAGAAGGGCGCCGGGCTCGGCTCGCGCATTCTGGACAAGGACTATGAAGCGGCGGGTGCGGCTATTGCGGCCAATGCTGCGGCTGCCCTGAAAAGTGCTGATGTGGTGCTGACCGTGCGCCGCCCAAGCGCGGCATCGCTGGCCGGTGTCAGCAAGGGTGCGCTGGTGATCGGCGCGCTGGACCCCTATGGCAATGACAAGGACGTTGCGGCGCTGGCCAAGGCCGGTGTGACCGCAGTGTCGATGGAATTCATGCCGCGCATCACGCGCGCACAGGTAATGGACATCCTTTCCAGTCAGGCCAATCTGGCCGGCTATCAGGGCGTCATTGAAGCCGCAGCAGCGTTCGACCGCGCATTCCCGATGATGATGACGGCGGCCGGCACGGTGCGTCCGGCCAAGGCCTTCGTGATGGGTGCGGGTGTGGCAGGGCTGCAGGCGATTGCCACGGCCAAGCGTCTGGGTGCTGTGGTTTCGGCCACTGATGTGCGCCCCGCTGCAAAGGAACAGGTAGAGAGCCTGGGCGGCAAGTTCGTTGCCGTTGAGGACGAAGAGTTCAAGCAGGCTGAAACTGCTGGCGGTTACGCCAAGCAGATGAGTGCCGAATATCAGGCCAAGCAGGCCGATCTGACAGCGGCGCACATCGCCAAGCAGGATATCGTGATCACCACCGCGCTGATCCCGGGGCGCCCAGCGCCGCGGCTGATCACCAAGGCAATGGTAGAATCGATGGCACCGGGTTCGGTGATCGTCGATCTGGCGGCCGAACGCGGCGGCAATGTCGAATTGACGGTGCCAGGCCAGGTTATCGAGCATAATGGCGTGACGATCATTGGTTACACCAATGTGCAGGGTCGCATCCCGACCACCGCCAGCCAGCTTTATGCCCGCAATCTGCTGGCCTTCCTGACGACGCTGATCGACGCCAAGGAAAAGAAGCTCGCCATCAACTGGGACGATGAACTGGTCAAGGCGACCGTGCTGACGCGCGATGGTGCGGTGGTGCATCCAAGCTTTTCCGGTGGTGACGCCAAACCAGCAGCGCCTGCCAAGGCCGATGCCAAGCCGGCCGCAGCCAAGAAGCCTGCGTCCAAAGCTGCGGGTGCCAAGCCAGCAACAGCCAGGCCTGCTGCGAGTAAGTCGACCGCGGCCAAACCAGCTGCCGCCAAGACCGCGACAGCCAAGCCGCCAACCGCCAGAAAAATCGCGGCCAAGCGCAAGGCTGAGGCCCTGATCGACGCTGCGGCAGCGCCCAAGCCCGTGCGGGCCCGGCCTGTGCGCAGCAAGGCAGCAGCAGACGCTGACGCGGCAGCCAAGACCGCAGCTGCCAAGACGGCAGCGGCGAAAAAGCCAGGTGCCAAGAAACCGGCGGCCAAGAAACCAGCCGCCAAGTCGGCCGCTGCCAAGGCACCAGCCAATACGCCTGCCGAAACCAAGCCTGATACACCCAAGGGAGACCAGTAATGGAAGCCATCGACCCGTTCACTTTCCGGCTGGCGATCTTCGTGCTGGCGATCTTTGTCGGCTATTTCGTGGTGTGGTCCGTCACACCGGCACTGCATACCCCGCTGATGAGCGTGACCAACGCGATCTCCTCGGTGATCGTGGTGGGTGCCCTGCTTGCCGTTGGCGTGCATCTGGCGACCGATTCAAGCTGGCTTTCCAAGCTGTTCGGCTTCATCGCCCTGGTGTTTGCGAGCGTGAATATCTTTGGCGGGTTCCTCGTCACCCAGCGCATGCTGGCCATGTACAAGAAGAAGGGTTGAGCCAATGATCTCTGCAGATATTGCAGCCCTTCTCTATCTCGTTTCCGGCGTGCTGTTCATCATGGCGCTGCGCGGGCTATCGAGCCCAAGCTCGTCGCGTCAGGGCAATATGTTCGGCATGGTGGGCATGGGTATTGCCATCCTCACCACGCTGGCCGTTGCGGCGCCAAGCGATCTGATCAGCTGGGTGTTGATCCTGGGTGGTATCGGTCTGGGCGGCGGCATTGGCGCCTATATGGCGCGTACCGTCAAAATGACCGACATGCCGCAACTGGTTGCGGCCTTCCACTCGCTGGTCGGTCTGGCAGCGGTGTTCGTGGCGGCTGCGGCGCTCTACGCGCCTGAAGCCTTCCACATTGCCGAGATTGATCCGGTGACTGGCGCTGTGGGCCATATCCACATGCAGGCGCTGATCGAAATGAGTATCGGCGTTGCTATCGGTGCCTTCACCTTTACCGGCTCGGTGATCGCTTTTGCCAAGCTGAACGGCAATATGAGCGGCAAGCCAATCATCCTGCCCATGCGCCATGCGCTGCATATCGTGATGGCAGCGGTGCTTCTGCTGCTGGTCTGGGCCTTCGCTACTTCGGCTTCGCCATGGTTGTTCTGGCTGATCACCATTCTGGCCTTGGTGCTGGGTGGGTTGATGATCATTCCGATCGGCGGCGCGGACATGCCCGTTGTGGTGTCGATGCTCAATTCCTATTCGGGTTGGGCAGCTGCCGGCATCGGCTTTACGCTGGGCAATACGGCGCTGATCATCACTGGCGCATTGGTGGGTTCCTCGGGCGCGATCCTGAGCTACATCATGTGCAAGGCCATGAACCGCAGCTTCATCTCGGTCATCCTGGGTGGCTTTGGTGGCGATAGCGCCGCTGGCGGCGCTGCAGAAGAAGATGATCGTCCGGTCAAGCAGGGTGCCGCTGAAGACGCGGCCTTCCTGATGAAAAATGCTGGCAAGGTCATCATCGTGCCGGGCTATGGCATGGCGGTGGCGCAGGCACAGCACGCGCTGCGCGAAATGGCCGATATGCTCAAGGCCGAGGGCGTGACGGTCAAATACGCCATTCATCCTGTGGCGGGGCGCATGCCCGGGCACATGAACGTGCTGCTGGCTGAAGCCAATGTGCCCTATGACGAAGTGTTCGAGCTTGAAGACATCAACTCCGAGTTCGCGCAGTCCGATGTGGCCTTCGTGATCGGCGCCAATGACGTGACCAATCCATCGGCCAAAACCGACAAGACATCGCCGATCTATGGCATGCCGGTGCTCAATGTTGAGGATGCGGGCACGGTGCTGTTCATCAAGCGCGGCATGGCGGCCGGGTATGCGGGCGTGCAGAACGAACTGTTCTACCGCGACAATACGATGATGCTGTTTGGTGATGCCAAGAAGATGACCGAGGAAATCGTCAAGGCGCTTGGACACTGACTGGATTGTTGCCAGTCGATGAATAATATAGGGTCGCCTCAGGGCGGCCCTTTTACTTTGCAGTTTCGACTATTCTTCCGGGGCCGGGGAGGGTGGCATGACAACAGGCAAGAGACGAACTGCACAAGCGCGGGCACCAGCGCGACAAACCGTGTCGGAAGGGCCCATGCCCAAGACGGCTGTCGTGTTCATTCACGGCATAGGCGAACAGCGCCCGCTTGAGACGCTCAGAGAGTTCGTTGAAACGGTCTATCGCCGCGACCCCACAGTTGCAAGCATGGCCGCTGGCCCTGATGGGCTGCTCAGCATATCTGTGGTGCCCGATGATGTGACGGGGTCGGCCGAATTGCGCCGGATCACCACGCTCAAGGACGGACCAGCCAAGCGCACTGATTTCTTTGAATTCTACTGGGCGGACATCATGGACGGCACGCCCGTCGACATGGTGATCGGCTGGATCCGAATGCTGGTGCTGCGCTCCCCCTGGCGTTTGCCGGAGTCGACAAAGGTCAAACGGGCCTGGGCGATCCTGGCGGCCATCTTCATCCTGTGTGCGGGGGCCGCGCTGATCTCTGCTGGCGCCGGGATCACGCAGTTGACCGAAGGCCCACCAGCAGACCCTGCGCTGGTGTCGCGGCTGGCGATTGTCCGCGACTGGGCGGCGGGACTACTGGTGGCCGGTGGGGTGCTGTGGTTGCTGGTTTCGAGCATGCGCGTCGGTTTCGAGATGAAATGCGTCGCACTGCTCGGGCCGGTTCTGATCATCGTCGCCGGTTCCGCGCTGGCGGCCGTACCACCGATTTTGCTGGGGTCGCTGCCGTTCTGGGCGGCGGCGCTTGCGGCGTTTTCCGGGTGGGCCTTGCATAGCGTGGTCACGCCCTTTGCCGGCGATGTGGTGCGCTATGTCAGGGCCACGCCCAGCACGGTCGAGCGTCGCAGACTGGTCCGCGAGCGTGGCCTGGCTTTGCTTGAAGCACTGCACAAGCGGCGGCTGGATGGCACGACGCTGGAGAACTTCACCCAGGGCGACGGCAATAATCGCCCGGCTTATGACCGTATCGTGCTGGTTGGACACAGCCTGGGTACCATCATCGCATACGATATCCTGCAATTGTTCTGGCAGAAGCACGGCCCCACCCACCATCAGGACTGGGAGCCTGATGCACCGGGCGTGCAGGACGCCCTCAAAGCCTGCGATGCCTATGTGAAATCCGCCTGGGCGGATCCAGAGGGTGCGCCGTTCGACATGACGAGGTTTGCGGCCGCGCAGACTGCGCTGTCTGAGGTGTTGGCGAAGCAGCGCCCGGGCTGGCGGATCAGCGACTTCATCACGCTGGGGTGTCCGCTGACACATGCGGAGTTCCTGCTGCTCGACAGCCGCGAGCAGGTCGAAGAGGCGGCCAAGGAGCGGTGGTTCGCGACCGCGCCGCCACACCCGGATTCCTTCCTGAAGGACACCATGCTGTTCTCGCGCACCGGTCTGGCGCTGAGACAGGACAAGTCAGAAGAGCCGCAGTTTCCGCACTTCGCGGCCCAGTTTGCGGCAGTGAAATGGACCAATATCTACGATGAATCGACCAACCCGCTGCTCGGCGACCTGATCTCTGGCCGGCTTTCGGGAGAGTTCGGCCCTGGCATCCATGAGCATGGGGTTTCAATCAAGCGACCCGGCCTGCCGGGTTTTCTGGGGCGGGTGTTCACCCATACGCAGTATTGGTCCTGGCATGACAGCTACGCGCCAAGTGCAGCAAACGCGGCGGCGGCTGATGTGGCCAGGGCAAATGCGGATGAAGCCGGGCGTCGCGAATTGATCTGGCACAATGTGCCCGACCACATTCGCCTACTCCGAGTAGCGCTCCGTCTGGGTACGTGAGGGGCTCCAGAAGCCGGCATAGTCGCCGGGTCTGCCGAGGTGCGGACGCGGCTAGCTTTGGGCGCCACCAAGTTGATCCCAGGCGGCTACGGCATTGGCGGAGTACATCAGCGATGGCCCGCCGCCCATATAGATTGCCATGCCCAGGGTCTCCTGAAACTCGGCCCGAGTGACACCCAGCTTGATCAAGGCTTCAGTATGAAACCCGATACAGCCATCGCAGTGGATGGCGACCGCAATGGCCAGCGCCATGAGTTCCTTGGTCTTTTTGTCGAGTGCGCCATCGCGGTTGGCTGCTGCGGCCATCGCCGAAAAACCAGCCATCACATCAGGGATGTCCTTGCGCAGGATCTTGGCGCCAGCGGAAATTTCCTTGGTGATATCGGGGTAGCTCTTCTCGCCCATGGCTGGTTTCCTGACGGCTGACTGGTGACGGGCACCATCAAGCACAGCAGGGCTTGTTCAGCCTTGCGCCAAATCAATTGCTGGCGCGCAAAAGCCGGGTGGCTTCAATAATGGGGTGGTGGCGGCTCGCTGGAGGGGTCGGCAATATGGACGCCCGAGCGGACCTGCTCTTCAATGGTGCCCAGCTTGCGCGTGAGCATATCGATCTGCCGCCACTGTGCGGTGATAGTGGCGTTAAGCTCGTCAATGGTGTGGTCCTGAAAGGCCACGCGGGTTTCCAGCGCTTCCAGGCGATCGGCGATATCGGTCATGGCGGATCCTTCGGTTTGGCCGGTTCTAGCGCAACGCGGCGCATTCGCCCACCCAGCCAGAGGCACCACGGACCGTTTGTGAGGGTGTTCACCTTGGCGTGCGCATTGACGTAAAGGGAAACCATTTGGCGTGCCGGGGATTATTCCTGCCAAGCAATAGCAATGGCGGACCCCGCGCATGGCGAACACAGACACAGTTTCACGCCCGACACAGTCGACGCTCGATGCGGACAGACGCGATATGCTTGGACTGGTGCTGAGCGGCGCGCTGCCACTTTCGCTCTTCGTGATCGCCAATGGTCTGGCCGAGCTCAATGGTATTGTGCCGCTGTTTTTTGCGCCATTCGGTCTGCCTGGCTGGTTTGGTGCAGCTGTTCATATCGCCAGCCTGCCGCTGTTTGGCGTGGCCCGCTGGATGGTGGCTGATCGCGGTAGCGATGGCCGGCATGCGGGATGGTGGCTGGTTGGCCTGATGGCTGGCAGCATTACCCTGCCATTTCTGGTAACCCCGCTGGATTCCCTGATGTTGAGCCTGGTCGCGATGGCGCTGCTGGTAACCGCTCTTTCGGCAATCCTGCGCGTAGCCAAAGTGTGGCCCAAGGCTGCGCTGGTAATGCTGCCCGGCGTATTTTGGATGGGGCTGAGTGCCTTTATCGGCTTGAGCCTGCTGGCCGGCTGGGCACCGCCTTTTGGGCTGACCAATCACAATGGTCAGGCGATGCAGCCGAACTAGGTTACGCCGGGGTGCGTGCTTGCAGTTCATGCCTATCCGCGCCATGTGAGGGGCAGAAAAGGATTTGCCATGACCAAAATGCTCAAAATCGATGTGTTCACCGACGTTGTCTGCCCCTGGTGCGTTGTGGGATCGGCGCGGCTGGACAAGGCGATCGCAGCATTGCCGGAAGACATCGAGGTCGTGGTGGAGAACCATCCGTTTTATCTCGACCCCAATACGCCTGAAGAAGGCGTCAACGTGATTGAAATGCTGCGCGAGAAGTACGGCCGCGATCCCCGTGAGATGTGGGACCGGGTCGAGAGTGAGGCCAAACGGCTGGGCATTGATCTGGACCTGAGCAAGACTGAGCGTCGCTATCCGACCAAGAAGGCCCATACAGTGACCCGGCTGGCCAAGCCACTGGGTGTGCAGCATGAACTGGCCAATGCCATTGCCAATGCCTATTTCCTTGAGCATCGCGACATCCACGACGACAATGTGCTGGCCGATATCGCCGTCGCGTTCGGCATGGATCGCGGCGATGTGCTTGATGCAATCAATGACGAAAATGAGCTGGAGATTACCGAGCAGCTGGCCACGGACGCAGCGGCACAGGGCATTCGTGGCGTGCCGTTCTTCATTTTTGGTGAAAAGTACGCGCTGTCGGGCGCCCAGCCCGACGAGGTGTTTGACCGCGCGCTGGCCCAGACCATCGAAGAGCTCTAAGGCCAAGTCAGGCCATCGGATCGCTGGCGCAATGGTGCCAGTGGTGTAAATTCGGCACCTGTGATTTGCCGGGGTTTGGTTTGTGAAGCTGTTGTTGCGCGTTCTGCTCATTGCCGTTGTAGCGCTGGTGATCTTCTATGGCGGTGTGTTTGGCTATGTGTTCGTCAACCAGCGGGCACTGCAATATTCTCCCGACGGACCGATAACGGCGCTCGCCGACACTGAATTGAGCGCGGCTGAAGCCGTTGCGATTGCCTCCGGCGATGGGGTTGTCAATGGCTGGTACCAGGCACCTCAGACGGGCAAGCCGGTGATCCTCTATTTCAAGGGCAATTCGGGCAGCTTCAGCGAAGAGCATAGTCGTTTTGAGCAATTCGCAGATGCCGGCTATGGTTTTCTGGCCTTCGACTATCGCGGTTTTCCGATGTCACCGGGTGAAATCAATCAAACCAACATCCTGCAGGACGCCACCAGCGCTTTTGCCTGGGTGAGTCAGAAAGGTTTTCCCGTTGTGATCTGGGGGCGTTCGCTCGGCTCGGGTCCATCCACCTATGTGGCCAGTATTCGCGAGGCAAAGGCACTGCTGTTTGAGGTGGGCTTTCTGTCGGCCCTGACGGTGGCCAATGAGCGCTATCCGTTCCTGCCAGTCGGGCTGGCCATGGCTGACCGTTTTGAGGTCAATGAATGGATACTTGATGTCAGCGAGCCAGTGCTTGTGGCGCATGGCACAGGCGATGAAACAATCGATGTCAGCAATGGCGAGCGGGTATATGCGCTTGCGCCCAATCCGGACGCGCTGTGGATCGTGCCAGAGGCTGGGCATAGCGATCTGTGGGCGCTGGGTCTGTGGGCGCGTGCTGATGCGTTCTTCCAGCGGGCAATGGCCGCACAGTGAGCTCTCCAGTACCATTTGCAACGCCGATGTCGGCGCGGCGCACCGCGCTGGTTGGCGGGCTGATGGTGGCAGCTGGTCCGTTGTCGATCTCGTTATATGGACCTGCGCTGCCCACCATTGTCAGCGAGCTGGGCACCACCGATGCCATGGGCAAGCTGTCGCTGGCGGTGTACTTCGGCGCTTTTGCGCTGGCGCAGCTGGTGTGTGGCCCGCTCTCGGATAGTCTAGGGCGTCGCAAGGTCACCGTGCTGTTCCTGATGTTCTACGTGGTTGGCAGTCTGGTGGCGGCTTTGGGCGCCAGCGTCGAGATGCTGCTGCTGGGTCGCGTGTTGCAGGGTATAGGCGTGTCAGTTGGTGTTGCCCTGTCGCGGGCCATGGTGCGCGATCAGTTCACCGGCGCGGAATCGATCCGTATCATGACCCTGATCAATCTCATCCTGACGGTAGCGCCCGCCATCGCGCCGACGCTGGGCAGCGTCATGTTGCTGTTTGGCAGCTGGCATCTGCTGTTTCTGGTAATGGGCGCCTATGGCCTGGGCCTGATTGCGCTGACGCAATGGGCGACGCGCGAAACCCATCCGGTAGCTGCGCGGGTGCCGTTTCGCCTGGGTAGCGTCATGCGCAATTACGGGGCGTTGCTGACCTCCTCGGCGTTCATGATTCCGGGTCTGGTACTGGCGCTGTCGTTTGGTGGTTTTTACGGCTTCGCCGCACTGTTGCCGTTCGTGCTGATCGGGGAGATTGGACTGAGCACGTTCCAGTTCGCCATGGTCATGCTGATCCAGACTGGCTCGTTCATTGCTGGCAATGTACTGGCAGGCTACGCGGCGTCGCGCTTGACCGGCACGCGCATGGTGCAGGTCGGGCTGGTGCTGATCGGGCTGGCCGGGATCGGCTTTGCGATCGGCTTGCGGCTCTATCCAGACGCGGTGCTGGCCGTGATGCTGCCAGTGGCGCTGTGGATGCTGGCCATGGCTTTTATCGGACCGAGCACCACCTCTGCTGCCATGGCTGGCTTTGGCAGCATTGCGGGCGCCGCAGGGGCCATGACAGGGGTATTTCAGATCGGTGGCGGCTTTGTCGGCTCGACGTTGGCAAGCCTGGCCTTTGCCACCGCCAGCGACGCGTTGACCACACTGATCCCGGTAATGGCGGGGCTCACCATTGCGGTGGCACTGCTGCACCGGATCGCGTTTCGCTCCAAGAGCATCCACCCGCCGCAGACCTGAGTGTCAGCAATGCCGGGTCATCGCTTCAATCAGACACGACAAAACGCCGCCCCGAAGGACGGCGTTTCAAATTCTTGAACGCTCAGGCGCTTAGTTGCGCGGCGTAGCTGCTGCACTTGGACGCGCGGGCTGACCCGGACGCGACGTTGGAGCAGGAAGACCGCCTTCACGCTGTGCGCGCTTGCGAGCCAGCTTGCGAGCGCGACGGATCGCCTCGGCCTTCTGGCGAGCCTTCTTCTCAGATGGCTTCTCGTAGTAGTTACGAAGCTTCATCTCGCGGAAGACACCTTCACGCTGCAGCTTCTTCTTAAGCGCACGGAGCGCCTGATCTACGTTATTATCGCGAACGACTACTTGCAAAGGTCAACCGCCCTTTCGAAGCTTGGACATGTGGGTTTGGATCGTGGCGCCGGAACAAAATACCCCGTCGCCGACCAGCAGGGCTGATCACCGTGGGGCGGTCTATAGCCCAGCCTTGGGGTCTTGTCCACCGACTCGTGGAGAAAAACCAAGGAAGTCTCGCGGTCGGACTTGTTCACAGCACCGGCACGCGAAACAGTCGCAGAGATGATTTTGCTCATGGAGGCAGGGATATGACAAGTGCGTTGGTGTTGCTGCCCGGTTTGAACTGCGACGAACGGCTGTGGCGCGATGTGATAAGCGGGCTGGACGCGGCCGTGGAGCCGCTGGTGGCTGACTATGGAGCCGCCGATTCCATAGCGGGAATGGCAGCGTCCGTGCTGGCTAGGGCCCCTGAGCGGTTCGCACTGGCCGGCTTGTCGATGGGCGGCTATGTGGCGCTCGAAATCATGCGGCAAGCCCCGGAACGGGTTGAGCGTCTTGCACTGCTCGATACGGCGGCGGGCGCGGATGATGATGCGCGCAAGCAGACGCGGCGCGCCGGTATTGGGGCGGCAGAGCAGGGCAAATATGGTCTGGTGATCCGCACCATGCTGGCCGGTCTAGTGGCGCCACAGCATCTCGATACAGCTATTGCCGCTGACGTGCTGACAATGGCGGAACGCACCGGGGCGCAGGCCTATATACGGCACCAACACGCCATTATGGGGCGAATCGACTCGCGACCGTCACTGGCCGATATTGCCGTGCCGACGCTGGTGGGGGTGGGCGCGCTGGATATGTTGACGCCACCGGCGCTGGCCGAGGAGATGGCCGCAGCGATCGCGGGCGCGCAACTGGTGCTATTTGCCGAGGCGGGTCACATGTCCACCATGGAAGCACCTGAAGCCGTTGTCGCGGCTATGAGCGGCTGGATGGCGCGCTAAAGCAGGCCTAGCGGCGGCGGGTGATGCGATTGACATGGCCCATCTTGCGGCCTGGTCGTGCTTCGGCCTTGCCATAAAGATGGGCTTGGGTGTTGCCATCAATCTCGCCCGGGACCGTATTGACGGCGTCGCCGATCAGGTTCTCCATCACGACATCAGCCATCCGGGCGGGATCGCCCAGCGGCCAGCCGAGCACGGCGCGGATGTGCTGCTCAAACTGATCGGTGAGGCAGACTGCCTCGGTCCAGTGACCCGAATTGTGCACGCGGGGCGCGATTTCGTTGACGATCAGGCTGGGGCGCTCTTCACCCGGCACAACGAAGAACTCAACGCCCAGCACGCCGACATAGTCGAGCGCCACCACGATGACCTTGGCCAGCATGGCTGCGTGTTTCTCAACGCCGGGAGGGATATCGGCAGGTACAGTGCTGGTGTGCAGGATGTGGTTGTTGTGCACGTTTTCCGCGGCGTCGAAGCTTTTGACCTCGCCACCGGCATTGCGAGCCACGACCACCGAGATTTCCTTCTCGAACGGCACGAAGGCTTCCAGCACCAGCGGCTTGGGTTCGAGCGCCGCGAAGGCGCTTGCAGCGTCCTGCGGGGAGCGCAGGACGCGCTGGCCCTTGCCGTCATAACCCAGCCGTGTGGTCTTGAGGACGGAGGGCAGGCCGAGCGCCTCGATGGCGGCCTCCAGATCGGTCAGGGATTCGATAGCGCGATATGATGCGACCGGAATGTTCTTGGACGCCAGAAAGGTCTTTTCGGCGAGCCGGTCCTGGGAAATGGCCAGCGCAATGGCGCCGGGGCGCAGCGGCTTGCGCGCGGCAAGGAACTCCGCGGTTGCCGCCGGGACGTTCTCGAATTCATAGGTAATGACGTCGACGGCGTCAGCGAAGGCCGCCAGGGCCGCTTCATCATCATAGGCGGCAACGGTCTTGTGCGGCGTGACCTCAAAAGCGGGGCTGTCGGGGTCGGGGCAAAAGATGTGGGTGCGCATGCCCAGTCGCGCGGCGGCCATAGCCAGCATGCGGCCGAGCTGACCACCACCGAGAATGCCAATCATGCTGCCAGCGGGCAGAGGGGTCGTATCGTGGGCCACAGGCTACTCGGTATCGGCAGGGAACATGGGAACAGACTCGGTCTGTCGGGCGCGGTAGGCGTCGAGGCGGTCGGCCAGATCTTCATCGGACAGGGCCAGCACGGCGGCTGCGATCAGGGCGGCGTTGATGGCGCCTGGCTCGCCAATGGCCAGGGTGCCCACCGGAATGCCGCCGGGCATCTGGACGATGGAGAGCAGGCTGTCCTGGCCGCTCAGAGCCTTGGAGCGCACTGGTACGCCAAACACCGGCAGTGGCGTCATGGCGGCGATCATGCCGGGCAGGTGGGCGGCGCCGCCAGCGCCGGCAATGATCACCTTGAAGCCTTCGGCCCGGGCATTGCTGGCAAATTCGACCAGTCGATCGGGCGTACGGTGGGCAGAGACGATGCGCGCCTCATACTCGACCTCGAGTGTTTCGAGGGTCTCGGCGGCAAGGCGCATGGTGGGCCAGTCGGACTGGCTGCCCATGACGATGGCGATCTGTGGTTTGGTGAGCACGGCCGATTCCCCTATCGGTCTTTGCAAAGCGCGGAACTAGCCCAAATGTTGCCACACATCAAGCGCGGGGCACCATCAGGCGATGATGTCGGGCAGGAGAATGTTCTCCAGTTCAACGATGCGATCCTTGAGCGCCAGCTTGCGCTTTTTCAGACGCTGCAAAAGCATGCGATCGGCGACGTGAGACTCAGTCAGCGTATCGATGGCAGCGTTGAGATCTGAGTGTTCCTGGCGTTTTGTGGCCAGTTCCAGACCGTACTGGGCTTCTTCTTCTTTGGTCAGCGACAGCATGAATTCGAACGCACCCCAGCGCCGTGCAAGATACCCTTGGTTAACCGATCACGGGACGTTTTGCACCCGATTTTCGGTCGCTGTACGAAGACAGTCGACAAGCCGTGAATTTTTTGTGACGATCAGGTGTCCATAGAGGCTTTCAAGGAGTTGTCATGACGACTGAAGGGCATATCGCGGCGCTCGAACGGCGCCATCAAGAGTTGGACCGCCAGATCCAGGCCGAAATGCAAAGTACCAAGGCCGACAATCTGATGGTTAGCGCTCTCAAGCGCAAAAAACTCGAAGTGAAGGACGAAATCTACCGGTTCAATACAACAAGTTAAACCGCGGCGCGGAATTTCCCCCAGTTGGGGTGAAGGGTCACAGCAGAAGCTGCGGCCCTTTTTTATTGCCCGTTTGCTGGCGTTATGGGCTCAAAGTCCCAAGAAGACGCCACGGAAGCCGTCCCAAACCAGCTTGAGCGCCAGCAGGAATACCAGCCAGTAAGCGATGCGGTAAAACAGCTTCATCGAGATGCGGCGCACCAGGAAGATGCCGGCGAAAACGCCAACAATGCCGACCGGAATGAACATCGCCGATAGCTGCAGATTGTGCACGTTGAGCTGTCCCAGGAAGAAATAGGGGATCAGCTTGGATGTGTTGACGATGGCAAAGAAAACCGCCGAGGTGCCCGCATAGATTGCGGGTGGCAGGCGCTGGGGCAGCACATAGATCTGGAAGGGTGGGCCACCGGTGTGGCTGATAAAGCTGGTGAAGCCGGCAAAGCTACCCCAGAAGATTCCCCAGGGCTTTGAGGGCGGCAGGCCCTCGAGCTTCTTGCGAATGGGCAGCAGCGCATCAAGGATGAACAGCAGGGTGATAACGCCGACAAACAGCAGCACGGCGGCGTCGGAGACAAAGGCCCAGAGCACCCAGCCCACAATGGTGCCGACCGCTGCGCCGGGCAGCATCATGCGCAGCACCCGCCAGTCGACTTCCTTGCGATAGGCGTAAACGGCGATGGCATCCATGGCCAACAGGACAGGCAACATTACTCCAGCGGCATCGCGCGCAGGCATGATCAGGCTGAGCAGAGGCACGCCGACCATGCCCAGGCTGCCAAGCAACCCGGCCTTGGACAGGCCAACAATAAGCACAGCGATGACGGCAATCGTCACGAAGTAGGGATCAAATATGGGCATGGAAACAGTCCGGAGAGGCGCGTACTAGTCGGTACGCTTCGTCTCGTCTTTGTCAACCGGTGTGGCCGAACTATCTGCCTTCATGGCCTCGGTAAGCAGGCCCATGGCATTGCGCACCATGCCGATATAGGCCTTTTCATCTTCGCGCACTGCGAAGCTGTCCTTGAGCAACTGATTGTCATGCGCCTCAAAGGCGCTGGCCAAGCGTTCAGCTTCTTCAGGCTCGTGTCCCAGTTTGACGAGCACTTTGGTGCCGAGATTGATGGCGGAGCGGAACGTCTCGCGCTCGAAGACCTCGACACCCATGGCCATCAAATCGTGGGCGTGACCGCGATCGACTGCGCGGGCGGCAATGGTGACATGGGGGTAGTGGCGATGAATATTGCGGGCAATGGCCAGAATGCGGTCGCGACCACCTACGGCGATGACCACCAGTTCGGCGTTCTGGACGCCTGCGGCGTGTAGCAGGTCCAGACGCGAGGCATCGCCATAGAACACTTTGACGCCAAAGCGCCGTACCAGTTCGATCTGCACCGGATCGTCGTCGATCAGGGTCATGTCGAAACCCTGGGCGCGCAGCATGCGGGTGACAATCTGGCCGAAGCGGCCATAGCCGAGCACAACTATCTTGCGATGTTCGTCAATGTCGTCATCGGCACGATCCGGACTGCGCGCATCAAGCCGCGGTGCAATCAGCTTGTCAAAGACCAGCAGCAGGAGCGGCGTGGTGATCATGGAGAGAGCCACGGCCACACTCATGGTGTCGTAGTCGGCGGCAGCAATGGCATTTTCGGTGCGGGCCAGTTGCAGCACCACAAAGGCGAATTCGCCTGCCTGACTGAGCATGATGGCGAATAGCATGCGATCGGCAAAATGCATGCGGAACATCGAGGCGAGCCCGAACAGGATGGCCATCTTGATGACGACCAGTCCAATTACGATCACCAGAATGCGGATGGGATCGGTGGCCAGCACCGAAAAGGCAATCGACATGCCCACCGAGATGAAGAACAGCCCGAGCAGAAGCCCCTTGAAGGGCTCCAGATTGCTTTCGAGTTCATGACGGTACTCGCTATCAGCGAGCAAGACGCCGCCGATAAAGCCGCCCAACGCGGGCGAGAGGCCAAGATACTGGGTGATGACGGCAGCGCCGACCACCATGGCCAGCCCCATTGCAGTAAAGGCTTCGCGTACCTCGGTGCGGGCGACATAACTGAGCAACGGACGCACGACATAGCGCCCTGCGACCAGCGCGGCGACAAAGGCCCCGACCACTGAAATCGGCATGATCCAGTCGACGGGACTGTCGAGGGCTTCGACGGCCTGGGTCACTTCGGCGTTCATTGCCGCGCCGCTGCCAGCAATGGCCAGTAGGGGTATCGCGGCCAGCACCGGAATGATGGCGACATCCTGTACCAGCAGCACGGCCAGGCTGGCGCGCCCGGTATCGGTGGTGGTGATGTCGCGCTGTGCAACCGTCTGCATGGCAATGGCGGTGGACGACATGGCCAGAGCCAGCCCCATGATGACCGCAACGTTCCAGTTCACCCCGGTCAGTGTCAGCAGCACGCTGATCACTGCGGATGTGGCAATGATCTGGGTCACCCCAAGGCCAAGCACCTTGTGGCGCATGCGCCAGATTTCGGAGGGCTGTAGATCCAGGCCGATCAGGAACAGCATCATGACGATGCCGAATTCGGCGATGTGGCGGGTGGTTTCGGTGTCTGACACCAGACCCAGCCCATAGGGGCCGATCAGAATGCCGGCTGCAAGATAGCCCAGCACGGTGCCAAGGCCAGCGGCCTTGGCCAGGGGGACCAGCGCAACGCTGGCCGCCAGGAGCACGAAAATGGCCAGCAGGATGTTGTTTTCCATTCTGCCAGCCGTTCCTGCTTAGTTGTCGGTGTCGTTAGGGATCGACTTGAGCTTGGAGAACACCGAGTCCGCATCGAAATCGTCCTGCGCTTCGGCGGGACGGTGATCGTTGGCAGCAAACTCGCCATCTTCGTCGCTGTGACCGCGGGCGCCGGAACGGGCCAGCGCTTCCTCGGCCGTCATCAGCATGGTGCCTTCGGCCAATTCGTCAACGCCCGGACCACCCTTGGAGGCGCGACGCACTTCAAGATCGAGATCGATCTGGCTGCACAGGCCCAGTGTTACGGGGTCCATGGCGGCGAGGTTGGCGGCGTTCCAGTGGGTGGATTCACGGACCGAGTCGATGGTCGACTTGGTGGTGCCGACCAGACGCATGATCTGGGCGTCCTTGAGTTCGGGATGATTGCGCACCAGCCACTTGATGGCGTTGGGGCGTTCATTGCGACGCGAAATCGGCGTGTAGCGTGGGCCCTTGCGTTTGGCAGCGGCAACGCGAACCTTGGGCTCGCTCAGCTTGAGGCGATAGGCTGGATCGCCCTCGGCCTTTTCGATTTCTTCGCGGGTCAGCTGACCGTTCTGGATCGGGTTGGCACCCATAATGCCGCCGGCGACATCGCCATCGGCAATGCCCTGAACTTCAAGTGGGTGAAGCGTGCAGAAGGCGGCGATCTGGTCGAACGACAGCGCAGTGTTGTCAACGAGCCAAACGGCAGTCGCCTTGGGCATCAACAGTGGCTGGGTCATGATAAATCTCTCCTGCAGGCGCGGCCGGTTTTCCTCCGGACCGCTCCGCCTCTTTGCTTCGTGCTGAGGGGGAACATCGCCAATATATGGATTTATGGGCTGATCCGCAATGGCAATATGGGCTTTGCCCACTGGCTGATGGGCTAATTGGCGGCGCCGAAGGGCGTCAGCAGCACCAGTTTGCCCAGATGGTTGCGCCCCTCGATGGCACGGTGTGCCGCCGCAGCGTCCGCGATAGGGAAGCAGGTGACTCTGGGCCGGACGAAATCGGGTCGGGCCAGAGTGGGCAGCAAGTGGGTGCGGATGTGGTCGGCAATGGCGGCTTTGGTGCCGGCGGTCTGCGGGCGCAGGGTAGAGCCCGACAGGGTCAACTGCTTGGCCATAATGGTGCGCAGGGGGATTTCGGCGCTGGCGCCGTCCAGTGTCGAAACCTGCACGATGTGCCCCCCGCGGGCGGAGGCTGTGATATTGGTGATCGCCATGGCCCCGCCGATAATATCAAGCACGCGGTCGACGCCGGCGCCATCGGTCAGCGCGAGCGCCCGAGCGGCAATGTCTTCTGTCTTGTAGTTGATGGTGGCATGAGCACCGAGCGCTCTGGCGTAAGCGGCTTTCTCGTCGGATGACACCACGGCAATCGCTTTGGCGCCCAAAATGCAGGCAATCTGGATGGCCGCGCCGCCAATGCCGCCAGCGGCGCCATGGATCAGAACATTCATGCCGGCCGTGAGCCTGGCGCGCATCACCAAAGTCTGGGTCACGGTGAACCAGGTTTCGGGTAAAGCGGCAGCGTCAGCCAGGCTCCAGCCATCGGGTACCGGCAGGACCTGACCGGCGGGGACAGCGACGAAATCGGCGTAACCGCCGCCATTGGTCAGCGCCATCACCCGATCGCCAAGCTGCCAGCCCGTCACGGCGGCCCCGATACCGATAATTTCGCCGGAGACTTCGAGACCGGGCAGGGGCGAGGCACCGGGTGGGGGATCATAATGGCCGCGCCGCTGCGCCAGGTCGGGGCCGTTGACCCCGGCGGCGGCCACGCGGACCAGCACATCGCCGGGGCCGCTTTCGGGCATAGGCCAGGGCTGGCGGACAAGAACATCAGGATCACCGGGGCGGGTGATGGCGACAGCTTGATTGGTTTCGGAAATGCTCATGGACGCATGCTGAGCGAACTGGGCTTGCTCGGCAAGCCTGTCACGATAAGCTGAGCAATCGTAGTGCAGGAGGCCGCGATGGACGAAGACGCAATCAACACGCCCAAGACGCATGAGGTCGGCATGCCGATCGAGACGATGTCGGTTGAGGAACTGCAGGGGCGCATTAGCCTGCTGGAGAGCGAAATCGTTCGGCTACGGGTCGCCATCGAGGCGCGTGGTGAAACCCGTCAGGCGGCAGAGTCGATCTTCAAGTTCTAGAGACTGAGATGCAGGGCAGGCCCGGATCGGGCCGCTGGTCCGGGCCCTGGCTGCCCTGCGGCAGGCGTGCCGGGGACAGGTTCGATCGGCGTTGATGCTGTTGGCGTCTGGGTGGGGTGACCGCCATCAGGCTCATCAACAGACCAGTGGCGGCTCCGGGGGACAGGCTGGTCATGATCGATCTCCAAATCGGCAGGGACGTTGACGACAGCACAGCAGAGCCAGGCTGCACGCTATCGGAATCACCCGTTCATCTTCGATTCATCCAGTGCCTTCCGCGGCGCGCCAAGTGAACAGGCCGGCAAGCGACAGGGTTAAGAAATCGACTCCTGTTAACGCGCAATTAACCGGTTCGCGCTAACCTCTCATTATTCAGATTGTTCTGGATTTTTCAGAGTGGTTTCTCCCTCTGTTTGACGCCTCCCTGTTAACTTCGAGAGCGGCTCACCCCGCTCTTTTTTCTTTTCTGGCGTCTGTTGCTCATCCTGTTGCCTTCGTCTTAAAGCTCCTTTCATGCTCATAGTGCCTGATAGGGCGACGCGTTGGGCTTATGCCCAAGGCGTGTGTGCGTGCGCGAGTGAGGAGACAGTCAATTGGCAGATGCGAGTGAAACGGGATCAGCCATTGCGATTGGCCCACGGATCGTGGCCGCGGGCGGGTTCGACCTGCTCTACCGAGAAGGCATGTCACTGATCGAGGAAGTGGCGGGTTATCTTGATGGCGAAGGCCGCAATGACAGCCGGATCCTGAGCCGCGAAGCTTCGTTCGTTTACGCAACGGAATCGATGCGCCTGACGACGCGGTTGATGCAGCTGGCCTCCTGGTTGCTTCTGCAGCGTGCGGTCAATGAGGGCGAGATCACCAAGGAAAACGCCCGCTCTGAAAAAGAGAAGGTGAAGTTCTCGGCAACACCGTCCGAGCGCGGTGGCCCCGGCTATGACCAATTGCCGGGCATGCTGCGCGACTACATCGACAAGGGTGACCGGCTGTTCGACCGGGTCATGCAGTTCGATACGCTGGAGCGCGGCAAGGTGAGCGAACTTGATCCGGGCACTGCAAATGGCATTGCCGACCAGTTGGCGCGGCTCAAAGCAGCGTTCGGGCGGGCCTGAGGCCTAGCCCTCCAATCCATCCAGACCTTCAGCTGTCCGTGACAGCTCGATCTCCATTACCTCATAGCGCGCGACAGCTTCAGTCACGAAGGGGTCCTGGGCAAGATAGGCCTCAATGGCTGCGCGATCACCCTTGGCCAGAATCAGTCCGCCAGTGCGCGGTACCTTGCGGCCCGAAGCGAGAAACCAACCCTTGTCATAGCCGGCATTGACCCAGTCGATATGGGCGGCCATGACCGCGTCGGCCCGTTCAAGAGAAGCGATATAGGTCAGTGACAGGATCAGCATGGCGCCGCCTTGTGAGGAAAAAGGACAAGAAAAAACCCGGCGCGAATGGCCGGGTTTTTCAATTCTGTCAGAGGCTGGATTAGATGCCCAGGCCCTTGAAACGCTCCTTGAAGCGCGAAACGCGGCCGCCGCGGTCGAGCAGCTGGCCCGTACCACCGGTCCAAGCCGGATGGGTCTTGGGATCGATATCGAGCTGCAGCGTGTCGCCTTCTTTGCCGTAGGTCGAACGCGTCTGGTATTTGGTGCCGTCGGTCATGACCACGTTGATGACGTGGTAGTCCGGATGAGTATCAGCCTTCATCGTATTCGCCTCAAATCAAACGGGCGCCGCGGCGCCCGGAGAGCATCTAGAACTGGTGTTGGGCGCTTCATACAGAAACCCTGCTCAATCTGCAAGGGCGTGGGCGCGGCAATTTCGCGCCGGACAAAGCGGTTGTCGGAGCAGGCCCCAGTGCCTATATCGGTGCCACAGCGTGGCCCGGAAATTCTGGACCCATCTCTCAAGAGTGGCGTAACCGAGCGATGACAGACCAAGCCGTCCCCGTCCAGACCGATTCCAACAAGAGTGAAAACCAGCCCAAGGCGGCGCCGCGCAAGCTGCAGCCGCTGCGCAGGCTGGTGCCGTTTATTCTGAGATATCCGGTACGGCTGTCACTGACCGTATTGTTCCTGCTGCTCTCGGCGGTGTCTTCACTGTCGATCCCGGCGGTGCTGGGTGGGGCGATTGACGAGGGCTTTATCCAGCAGAATCTGGAGAACGTGGCACGCTATGGCTGGCTGATCGTGGGTATTGCCGCGGTTATGGCCCTGGCAAGCGGCGCACGGTTCTACTTTATCTCGGTGATTGGCGAACGCGTGTTGGCCGATCTGCGGCAGGCTGTGTTCGTGCATCTGCTGCGGCTCGACGCGCGCTATTTCGATACCAATCGGGTCGGTGAACTGACCAGCCGGCTCAACGGCGATGTTGCGGTGATCCGCAATGCGGTGGGCTCGAGCTTCTCGCTGGCCCTGCGCTCCATGGTGACCATTATCGGTGCGCTGGTGATGATGTTCCTCACCAGCCCGGTGCTGACGCTGGCGGTGGTGATTGCGGCGCCGGCCCTGCTGCTGCCGCTGATTGCCTATTCGCGCCGGCTGCGCGGCATGTCGCGCCGCACGCAGGACGCGCTGGCTGATCTGTCGGCCATGGCCACAGAGATGCTGGGCGCAACCCGCACCGTCAAATCCTTCACCCAGGAAAACGCGCAATCGGCGATCTATGACGCGCGTAGCGAAGACAGCTATCAGGCCGAGATCAAGCGCCTGGGTGCCCGCTCGGTGCTGGTTGGTCTGGTGATCTTTCTGGGTACCTCGGCTGTGGTGTTCCTTGTTTGGTGGGGTGCCCGTTCGGTGTTTGCCGGCACCGTGACTGCAGGCCAACTCACCCAGTTTCTGGTCTATGCGCTGATGGCATCGGGCGCGCTGACCAATGTCAGCGAAGTGCTGGGCATTTTGCAGACTGTTGCAGGCGCCACTGAGCGGTTGACGGAAATCCTCGATACCGAGGCGACGATTACCGATCCGGCCAATCCAGTTGCGTTGCCAAGCCCTGCTCTGGGCACGGTGGATTTTGATCATGTCGATTTCGGCTATCAGACCAGCGGCTTTGAACGGGTGCTCAGCGATGTGAGTTTTTCGGTCGGGGCAGGTGAGACCGTCGCGCTGGTGGGCCCGTCGGGCTCGGGCAAATCGACCACGCTGTCGCTGTTGCAGCGCTTTTATGATGTAAACGCCGGCACCATTCGCGTCGACGGAATCGATATTCGCGATGTGCGGCTGCAGGAGTTGCGGCAGCGTTTTGCCTATGTCGAGCAGGAGCCGACCATCTTTGCGGGGACGATCGCGGACAATATCCGCTTCGGCAAACCCGAGGCGAGCCACGCCGATGTCGAGGCAGCGGCCAAGGCTGCATTGGTGCATGATTTCGTGATGGAATTGCCGCTGGGTTATGACGCCATTGTCGGCGAACGCGGCGTGATGCTGTCTGGCGGGCAGAAGCAGCGTCTGGCGATTGCACGCGCGATTCTGAAGAACGCACCGATCCTGCTGCTGGATGAAGCCACCAGCGCGCTGGATGCGCAGAGCGAGCAGCTGGTGCAGAAGGCGCTGGAGCATCTGATGCAGGGGCGCACCACGCTGGTAATTGCGCACCGTCTGGCAACGATCCGCGACGCCGACAAGATCCTGGTGCTTGATGCGGGCCGCATCATCGACCAGGGTACCCATGACCAGCTGGTGACCAAAGGCGGCCGCTATGCCGAATTGGCCAAACTGCAGTTCCGGCTTGAAGACATCCCCGCCTGACCGGGGTCAGCCCTCGGTCAGCTTGAACTCGATGCGACGATTGCGGCGATAGGCATCGTCGTTCTCACCGGGGTCGAGTGGGGTGAACTCGCCAAAGCCAGCGGCAACCAGCCGGTTGGGCGAGACGCCCTTGCTGACCAGATACTGCGCCACCGAGATGGCCCGGGCTGCCGAGAGTTCCCAGTTCGAGGGGAAGCGGGCATTGCTGATCGGACGGCTGTCGGTATGGCCATCAATGCGCAACACCCAGTTGATGTCGGCCGGGATTTCGGTTTCCAGCTGGAGAATGGCGTCAGCCAGGGCATCAAGGTCGGGCAGGCCCTCGGACTGCACATCGGCCTGGCCGGCTTCGAACAGCACTTCGGACTGGAACACGAAGCGATCGCCGACGACGCGCACATCGGCACGGCCTTCCAGAATTTGCCGCAGGCGGCCAAAGAAATCGGAGCGGTAACGGGTCAGGTCCTGAACGCGCTGCGCCAGGGCTACGTTGAGACGGCGCCCGAGATCGGCAATCTGGGTGCGCGACTGGACGTCACGCGCCTCTGAGGCCTCCAGAGCCATCTCCAGAGCGCCAATCTGGGTGCGCAAGGCGGCCAGTTGCTGGTTCAGCAGTGCAACCTGGGCATTGGCCTCGTTGGACAGCTCCTGGGCCGCCAGCAAATCACCCTGCAGACCGGCAATGGTATCGTCCTTGCCATCAATGCCCGCGCCGATGCCGGCGAGCTGATTGCTCAGGCTGGTGTTTTCGGCCTGGGCGCTGCCCAGCGTGGCGGTCAGATTGGCAATCTGGCTGGTAAGATCATCGGAATTGGCGCGTTCGAGCTGCAGCAGATCGGTGAGCTCGGCGATCTGGCTGTTGAGCCGGGCCAGGGCCGTATCGCGCCCCTGGATCTCCTGACCCAGAAAGAACTGGGTCAGCATGAACAGGCTGAGCATGAAGATAATGACCAGCAGCAGGCTGGACAGGGCGTCAACGAAGCCGGGCCAGTAATTGGCCTCGATGCGCCGACGCGAACGGGCTCCCGGCATGGACCTAGTTCCGCCGCTCGTTGTCAGACTGGGTCAGCACGGCGTCGATCAGTTCGCGCAGCTTGCGATTGGTTTCGCCCTGCTCGTCGATATGCTTGCGCAGATCGTCCTGCTCGGTGCGCATATGTTTGACCAGACCATCGATACCGCGTGCCAGTTCGGCCATGGCGCGAATGGCGTTCTGGCTGGAGTTTTGGTTCTGCATGGAGCTGCCGAGCTTGTCGAACATGGCCTGCATTTCGGGGCCGCCGGCATTGGCCTGCATGGCGCTGACCGGGTGATCAAGCTCGGTCATGGAGGTCATCCAGTCTTCGAGGTCGGTATAAAAGGCGTTCTGCGCCTGGCTGGTCTGCAGGTCGAGAAAACCCAGCACAAGCGAGCCGGCCAGACCAAATAGGGAGGATGAAAAGGCGGTGCCCATGCCGGCCAGCGGGGCCGTCAGCCCGTCCTTGAGGTTAGAAAACAGGGCCGCAGAATCCCCCGCGGTCACATCGAGCTGATTGATGACGCCTGCTACCGAGGTCACGGTCTGCAGCAGACCGTAAAACGTACCCATCAGGCCCAGGAAAACCAGCAGGCCGGTCAGATAGCGCGAGGTGTCCTTGGCTTCATCGAGACGATTGCCGACGCTGTCGAGAATGGAGCGCATCGAGGAGGGGGTAATCACCGCCTCGCCGATCCGCTCACGCAGAATGCCGGCAACAGGCGCCAGAAGGATGGGCGCGCGCACATTGGTTGAGGTGCCGTCCTGAAGCGAATTGACCCACTTCACTTCGGGAAACAATCTGGCAACCTGCCGAATGCTCAGGAAGATGCCGATCGCCAGGGCAAAGAAGATCATCGAGTTGATGAACGGGTTGGCCCAGAAAAAGGTGGTGATGGTGCTGAACAGGATCGCACCGACCAGAACCACCAACACCAGAAAGATCAAAATCTTGATGAGGTAAACAGTGGGACTGGCGAGGTGATAGGGATCGTAGCCTTGCGTCATCTATGCCTAAACCTTGCCCAGCCCGCAAATCAGTTGGTGCAAGATTAGTCAGAGCTGCCGGATGGGGCAATGACAAAGGTCAAAGCGATCGCGGGTGTGAACGCGGCGCCATGATGGATGCCGCCGCGTTGAGCCAATCCTACTGGATGGGCTTGAGTTCCTTGAGCAGCAAAGGCTGCAGGATTTCGTTGCCAGCCACGATCTGACCGTTCCAGACCGAACCGGTGGTGCCAGCGTAATCGCTGACGAAGCCACCGGCTTCCTTGACCATGAGCATGCCGGGCGCGACATCCCAGGGCGCCAGACCGGCTTCCCAGAGGGCGTCGTAACGGCCGGCAGCGAGCCAGGCCATGTCCATGGCTATCGAGCCTGAACGGCGAATGCCGGCGACAGCGGGGTTGATATGGCCCAGCTGGCGCAGCTGGAGCGCGTCATTGGCCGTGCCCTGGGTCTTGATGCCGGTGCACACGACAGCGTCCGAGAGGCTGCGACGACCGGCAACGCGCAGGCGCTTGCGGTCATTGAGCCAGGTGCCGCCGCCCTTTTCCGCCGTGTAGAGCTCATCCATGATCGGGTTGTAGATCACCGATGCCACGATCTCGTTGGCGCGCTCAAGCGCAATGGCAACGCCAAACAGCGGGATCGAGTGCAGAAAATTGGTGGTTCCATCAAGCGGGTCGATGATCCAGCGATGCTGGCCATCGGTGCCGGCCACTTCGCCACCCTCTTCCATCAGGAAGGCATAGGTGGGACGCGCCTTTTGCAGTTCACCAAAGATGATCTGCTCGGCCCGCAGGTCGGCCTTGGAAACAAAGTCTGCCGGTCCCTTGCGGGATACCTGCAGGTTTTCGACTTCATTGAAGTCCTTGGTCAGTGATTTGCCGGCCTTGATAGCCGCGCTCACCATGACATTGAGGATAGCTGAACGTGCCATTGTCAGTCCGCCCGACGCAAATAGGTGGTTTCGGTGGTGTCGACGACGATGCGTTCGCCAACGGCGATAAAGGGCGGCACCATGACCTTGAGGCCATTGCCAACCTTGGCAGGCTTGAACTGGTTGGAGGCGGTCTGACCCTTGGTAACGGGATCGGCCTCGATCACTTCAAGCACAACATTGGGTGGGAAGCGCACGCCCAAAGGGGTGTCCTCGTGCATTTCCAGGGTAATCTTCATGCCATCGGACAGGAAAGCGGCGCGCTCGCCGACGAAATCCTTGGCCAGCTCGACCTGCTCGTAGCTCAACTGATCCATGAACACCAAGCTGTCGCCCTGCTCATAGAGATAGGTGAAGTCACGGAATTCGAGTTCGACCTGCTCGACGGTCTCGGCGGAGCGGAAACGCTCGTTGAGTTTGGTGCCGGTCAGGATGGCCTTGAGCTCAACCTGCGCATAGGCGCCGCCCTTGCCGGGCTTGACGTGATCGACCTTGACGGCGACCCAGAGACGGTCCTGGATGTTGAGGACGAAGCCGGGGCGAATTTCATTGCCGTTGATCTTGGCCATGCGGATGGTGCTTTCGGTGCGCAAACTGTTGGTGCGGGCCACGCGCGCCGGATGCGGCTGGCCGAAGGTTGATTGAGCTGATGGGCGTGGCGGGCTTATTGCCCCAGAACGCGGGTGGGTTCAAGGGTTTTGCGGTTCGGTGGGCTGGGCCGGTTCTGACGCGCTAGCCTCTGGGGCGGTGTCACTCGGCGCTGGGGGCGTCTGTTCTGGCGATTGGGTGACGCTGGGAACTTCGAAAATGGTCTCGATCTTTGGCACGGTTGCTGGCTCAAGCGGCCAGAAGCGGGCGCGCTCCTCGGCTTTGGCAAGATCCTCGGCGGGGATAGACACCAGCAGCCGGTCCAGCGAGGGATCGCTGAGGCCCTGACGCCGCGCTAGGGCGCGCCACATGGCGGCCTCCTGCAAATCAAGCGGCACGCCCTCGCCGACAGCGAGAAGCTTGGCATAGCGATTCTGAGCCACGGCATTACCGGCCTCTGCAGCCCTGGCATACCAGGCGACGGCGGCCTCGATATCCTGGTCGATACCCTGCCCCATATAGAGCAGGGTGGCATAATCGATCTGGGCGGCGATGAGGTTCTGCTCGGCAGCCAGTTCGATATAGCGGGCGCCCTTGACCGGGTCGGGTGGCATGCCGGCGCCTTCGATCAGCATGGTGCCGTAATCGTACTGCGCTTCGGGCAGTTCGGCTTCGGCAGCCTCAAGCATCAGGGCCGCGGCGGTGGACAGGCTGGGCGAGGCGTAAACACCCTCGATATGGAGCAGGGCCATATTGTATTTGGCTGGCACATAGCCTGCCTGGGCAGCCTTGTTGAACAGGTCAGCGGCACGGGCGCGGTTCTTGGGCACGCCGATGCCTTCCTGATAGAGCAGGGCCAATTCGAACGTGGCAAGCACATCGCCGTTATTGGCGGCCAGCTGATACCAGCCTGCGGCGCGCTGATCGTTCTGGGCTACACCGAGGCCCTTGGCATAAATTTCGGCGATAAGGGTTTGCGCGGCCGCATCGCCCTGTTCGGCGCGCGGCAGGGCAAATTCAAGCGCGGTCAGGAAATAGCCGCGCTGAAAGGCACCGAAGGCCAGATCGGTCGGCACGCGCGGGCCAAAGATCTGGTCGCTGATGCGTTCGGCGGGCCCTTCCTGCAGCGCATCAGTTGTTGTGGCGGCTTCCTGGGCCGTTGCCGGTGCGGTGGCGAGCAGCGCCAGCAGGCTTGCAGCGATCAGCCGGGGCAGGGTCATGCCGCGCCCAATGCATCAACGATGGCGGCGGTGGCGGCCACGGGATCCGCTGCCGACCAGATGGAGGTGGACAGAGCAAGAAATTCGGCGCCGCGCGTGTCGGTAGTGGGCGACGCGGCCGGATCGCTCAGGACCGCCGGAATTTCAAAGGTCGTGGCCCACCATTCAGCCAGGTCGGCGGCATTGGTGTCGCTGGCGCCGGCGAGCGGACCGAAGAACACGTAGTCGACGTTCATTTCGCCAACGGTCATGGCATCGTGTCGGGTTGCCAGGTTGCCCGCGCCCACGATCATGGATGGCTTGATGGCCGCAATCGCGGCCTTGAGGGCCACTGGCCCTTCAGTGACATGCACACCATCGGCACCAATCTTTTTGGCCAGCGCCGTGTCATTTTCGACCAGCACAGCGCAGCCCGCGGCTTGGCCCATGGCGACCAGTTCGGTTGCCAGTTTGGCATAGGCGGCGTCATCCAGCGATCCGCGCTGCACCAGCAGAGCAGAGAAGGTGGCGGCGTTCAGCACTGCGGCCACTGTCGCGGATGCCGTGTGCAGATCGGCAGTGGCTGGGGTGATCAGATAGAGCTGGGGTGCCATGGGTTCTCAATACTCGACGCTAGAAGCCTCTTCATGATGGGCCATTTTGGCAATAAAGAGGACGCCCCTCCAATAGGGGAAGGCAAACCTGGGCGCAAAGAAAATGCGCGCCCCCGGGAGGAGGACGCGCATCAGTTGTGACGTTGGGACGTCAGGTAGATCTTATGCGGCGCGGTCGACTTCGCCCGTCCAGGTGCCCAGGGCGGCCAGCGAATTCATATGGGCGCGATGGGAGAAGGCGACCTGCGCGGCCGGGAAGTTCTCCCGGCGACCTGCCCATGTGCGCAACGCGACATTCTGCAGGGCACGACCATAGGAGAAGGTCATTGGCCAGGGCTTGCCAGCGATCTGGTTCATGGCCGAGAGATGCGCAGTTGCCTCTTCATCGGTCTGACCGCCGGAGAGGAAGGCGATACCGGGCACTGCGGCGGGAACATGCTCACGCAGCACAGCTACGGTGCGACGGGCCACTTCCTCGACCGTTGGCCGATCGCGCGAATTGATGCCGGGCAGGACCATGTTGGGCTTGAGCAGCATGCCGCCCAGATCAACACCAGCCAGACGCAATTCCTTGAAGGTGGCTTCGAGCACGTCGCCGGTGACCGATGCGCAGCGCTCCATGGAGTGATTGCCTGGATCACCATCGCCGACGACTTCGGGTTCGACCACTGGCACGATGCCGGCTTCCTGACACAGGATGGCATAGCGGGCCAGCACGTGGGCATTGGCGCGGATATTGTTGCGGGTGGGGGCCACGTCATTGATGGTGATTACGGCACGCCATTTGGCAAAGCCGGCACCGTGTTCAGCATAGCGCACAAGACGCTGACGCAGGCCATCAAGGCCTTCGGTGATCTTTTCGTTGTGATCGCCGGGCATGGGGAAGGCGCCGCGGTCGACCTTGATGCCGGGAATGACGTCTGCATCGGCCAGAATGGCGCGGAACGCGGTGCCATCAGCGGCGGACTGCTCTAGCGTTTCCTCGGTCAGGATGACACCGGAAATGTACTTGGTCATCGCTTCGGTCGAGCGGAACAGCATTTCGCGATAATCGCGGCGCAGATCGAGCGAGTTGGGCAGATTGATCTTGGCAAAGCGCTTGGCGATGGTGCCTTCGGATTCGTCGGCAGCAAGGATGCCCTTGCCGGGCTCCATCAGTTTCTGGGCAATGGCATTAAGCGACTTCGTCACGGCAAAACCTCAAGCGTTGGAATTGCCGGCAGATTAGACTTTCGTCACCGTTCCCGCGATTATACCTGTGGTTATGCGACGAAAGTCCAATCTTGTATGGTAGAGTGCCCTGCAGGGTTTGACCGGCGCGACAAAGGCGCTAGTGTTTGCATCCAACAGCCTTCGGATGCGTTGCGCATCGTAACCCCAAATCATCATGGATCAGTTCAATGAGCACTTCGCCCCTCATGACGTTTAATGACGGCCGCACTATCCCCCAACTGGGGCTGGGCGTGTGGAAAACCCCCAATGATACGGCTGCCAGCACGGTGCAGACTGCCCTTGATGCTGGCTATCGCCACATCGACACCGCCGCGGTCTATGAGAACGAAGATGGTGTGGGCGATGGCCTGGCACAGGCCAGCGTGGCGCGTGAGGACATCTTTTTGACCACCAAGCTGTGGAACGAGGCGCAGGGGTTCGATTCCACGCTCAAGGCGATGGACGAAAGCCTCAAGCGGCTCAAGACCGACTATGTCGATCTCTACCTCATCCACTGGCCCTCGCCGTGGCGCGAAAAGTATGTCGATACCTGGAAGGCTCTGGTGCAATTGCAAAAGGACGGCAAGGCGCGCTCGATCGGGGTATCCAATTTTGGTCCAGAGCATCTTGAGCGTATTATTGGCGAAACGGGCGTGGTGCCGGCGCTGAACCAGATCGAGCTGCATCCGCGCTTTCAGCAGCACGCCTGGACCAAGGCCAATGCGGATCACGGCATTCTGACCGAAGCCTGGAGCCCATTGGGGCAGGGCAAGTTCCTGGATAATCCGGTGATTGGCGAGATCGCCAAAAAGCATGGCAAATCTGCAGCGCAGGTGATCATCCGCTGGCACATTGATGGCAACCGCATCGTCATTCCAAAGTCGGTGACGCCCAGCCGGATCGTGGACAATATTGCGGTGTTCGATTTCGCGCTGGATGCTGATGATCTGGCAAAGATCGCCGCGCTGGATAGCGCCGATGGTCGGCTGGGTTCTGACCCCGCGACAGCGTCGTTCTAGGGTCTGGCAACCGTTCAAAAGAAAAGGCCGTCACCCTTGGGGTGGCGGCCCTTTTTGTTGTGGTGGGCAGCGGTGCCTACTTCTTGAGGGCATCCACGCCTGGCAGAGGTTTGCCTTCCATCCATTCCAGGAAGGCGCCACCAGCAGTCGAAACGTAAGTGAAGGCGTCCTTGACGCCGGCATGGGCGAGAGCGGAGACGGTATCGCCGCCGCCGGCCACCGAGATCAGCTTGCCATTATGGGTGCGCTTGGCAACGTGCTTGGCAATCGCCACGGTGCCGGCATCAAACGGGTTCATTTCAAACGCGCCCATCGGGCCGTTCCACACCACGGTGTGGGCGTCGTCGATGGCGCCGATAATGCGCTCAATCGAGGAGGGGCCGATGTCGAGCATCATGGCGTCGTTGTCCATGGCATCGACGCCGTACAGACGTGTGGGGGTATCGGCCTTGAAGTGCCAGGCCATGACCGCATCAATCGGCAGGATGATGGCGCAGCCACTATCAATGGCCTTGTCCATGATGCGCAGGGCGGTTTCCTTGAGATCCTTTTCGCAGAGCGACTTGCCCACACCATAACCCTGAGCGTGCAGGAAGGTATTGGCCATGCCGCCGCCGATTACCAGGCCATCGACCTTGGTGACGAGGTTTTCCAGCAGGTCGATCTTTGAGGAGACCTTGGCGCCGCCAACAATGGCGACCACGGGCTTTTTGGGTTTGCCGAGGCCAGCTTCGAGCGCTTCGAGCTCTGCCTGCATGGCCAGACCGGCAGCGGCCGGAAGCAGGTGCGCGATCGCGGCGGTCGAGGCATGGGCGCGATGGGCGGCCGAGAAGGCGTCATTGACATAGACGTCACCCAGGCTGGCCATGCGCTTGGCCAGCTCAACGTCATTGGCTTCTTCGCCGGGATGAAAGCGGGTGTTTTCCATGACCAGGACCGAACCGACCGGAGCGTCTTCAATGGCCTTGATAGCGTCGCTGACATCGTTCCAGTCGGTTGGCACGAAGCCGACGGGGTGGCCGGTCTGGTCGGCCACAGCAGAGCAAACCTGCTCCAGCGAGAAGTCGGGATCGACCTTGCCCTTGGGGCGGCCGAAATGGCTGAGCAGGATGGCCTTGCCGTCGTGCCGCACGATTTCGCGGATCGTGGGGATCAAACGTTCAATGCGCGTGGCGTCGGTCACCTTGCCATCGGCCATGGGCACGTTGAGATCGGCGCGGAGCAGGACGCGTTTATTGTTGAGATCGAGCTCGTCGAGGGTTTTGAAAGTCGCGCTCATGGATCGGGCCTCCCGGTCATAATATCAGCGGTGGCGTAGCAGAGCGCCGCGAGAGGGGGAAGGCAAGGCAGATAAAAAACTGCAGTCCTCAGGCGGCGGGCAGCATCATGCGCAATGCATAACCGGCAAAAAATAGCGGCAACCCGAGCAGGGTCACACAGATCAGGCGAGCCAGATCATCGACAAGCACATGGCGGGCAAATCCATCGCTGGGCCAAGCCGTACGTCCGACGCGTCGTCGGATGATGCGGTCGCGGCGCAGCACATAGAGCGCTGTCAGGGCGGGTGGGAGGAGCAATAGCGTGGCCTGACCGAGCAGACCGATCAACAGAGACGCCATGGGCAGGCTGGCGAAAATGCGCGGCATGATGTGGAACAAGACGACTGCCTCCACCTGATTTTCCCAGAGCATAGAGGATTCTCGGGTCTCTGACCGGTGACAGATGCGTGATGGGCAAATGGCGCTTGACCCGGCCCCCGGGGCTGGCCTGATAAGAAGGACGGTCAACCCATGCAGAGGTCAATCGTGTCGCCCTCCAAGCGCTATCTCAAGTCTTCCGATGCTGCCCGCCAGCTGGGCGTTTCGGCCAAGGCATTGCGGCTTTACGAACAGCGTGGCCTGGTGACGCCAGACCGCACTGCAGCGGGGTGGCGCAGCTATGGCCCCGAGGACATGGTCAGGGCTGCCGAAATCGTCGCGTTACGGGCATTTGGGCTCAGTCTGAGCGAGATCGAAAGAGTGCTGAGCGGCGACCCGCGTGATCTGGAGCCAGCACTAGGCGCGCATCAGGCCGCGTTGGAGTCGCGCCTGCGCGAAATCGGTGGCGCGGTAGGTAGGGTGCGCGAGTTGCGGGCCGACCTGCTGCAGGGCAAAGCACCAGAGATGGCGGAGCTGTCGGGGCTGATTGGGCCGCAGGATGTGCCTACGATTGGATTTGATCTGCCCTGGCCCTGGGGTGGCGAACGGTTTGAGCTGCGGACAAAGGCCCGGCTGACCTACATCATCGGACCGCTGGGGAGTGGCAAGACCAAGCTGGCCATGCGGCTGGCAGAAGCGCTCGAGGATGCTGAGTTTGTTGATCTGACACGCCTCGAAGACGACGGCGTTGTCGCGCAAGCGCGGCTCAGCGCAGACGCCACATTGCGCAAACGGGTCGACGCTGCGCTTGGCTGGCTCATTGAGGATGATGCCACCGTGTCGCCGGCGCTTGAGGCCCTGTTGGTCGGCTTGCTGGGTTCGGGCGCCAAAACGGTTGTCGTCGATATGGTTGAAGATGGTCTCGATCACGCTACACAGCAGGCGGTGATCGCCTATCTGCGGCGGGCAAGTAACCTGCCAAAGCTGTTTCTGATGACGCGATCGAGCGCCATACTCGATCTGGCTGCCATGCCTTCGGACGAGGCGATTCTGTTCTGTCCCGCCAATCACAGTCCACCCACACTGGTCGTGCCTTATCCGGGCGCGCCCGGATTTGAAGCGGTGGCCAGTTGCCTTGCAAGCCCTGAAGTGCGCGCGAGAACCGCAGGGGTAGTGGTTAGACACGTGGTGTTTTGATGGTCTGCGTGCCCCGCAGAGCCGCCAACGCCCAGACACGGGCCGCCTAGCCGACGCGGGTGAACAGGCCGGGATAGTCGAGGACCAGACCGTCGTCATCGACTTTGATCACCCGCTCAAAGCTACCGTCAGTTGCCTGATAGCGGAAATGGCTATCATCGAGCCTGGTGTAGATCTGCTCGTGGCGGCGCACGCTCATGGTGTCGACATTGATCCAGGCTATGGTGAAGCGTTGGGGCTGGTCGATGACCCAGTCGCAGCGCCACAGGGGCAGGGAATTGGTCAGTGGGCTGGCCGAAATGTCGATATCGATGCAGCCCGCCAGATCGGGGAGTGGTTCGGCCCGATCATCGCTCCAGTGGCCGGCGCCATCGCTGAACAATTCAAGCAGCGCGCCATCGGTGCGTTCGAGTCGCGCATGGCGAATTTCACCACTCGGCTCCAGCTTGAGCCGGTAGAACAGCCCGTAATCGGGGGTGATCACCGTGCTGCGGATGCGGGTGTCGCGGGCGCTGGAGATGACCCGGCAATGCTCGAGACCTTCGGGATCAAGCGCGCGCCAGCGTATGGTTCGATCAAGGCTCATGGCTGACTCGAAAGAGATGCGTGCAACCATCTTCGCCATTGCGGTGGAGCCTGGCAATCGGGTGCATGAAAAAGGGCGCCCCGATGGAACGCCCTTCGTAGTCCAATGTTCGAGGCCGGAGCCTAGAGAGTCTTGGCCATCGCCACGGCGGTGTCGGCCATGCGGTTGGAGAAGCCCCATTCATTGTCGTACCAGCTCAGGATCGAGGCGAAATTGCCGCCCATCACCTTGGTCTGATCGAAAGCCAGGGTCGAAGAATGGCTGTCATGATTGAAGTCGATTGAGACATTTGGCTGGGTGGTGAAGCCCAGAATGCCCTTGAGATCGCCTTCTGCGTATTTCTGAACAGCAGCATTGATTTCTTCGGCGGTCACATCACGCTTGGTGATGAACTTGAAATCGACGCAGGACACGTTCGGGGTGGGAACGCGGATCGAGACGCCATCCAGCTTGCCCTTGAGTTCGGGCAGCACCAGGCCAATGGCCTTGGCAGCGCCGGTCGAGGTCGGGATCTGGCTCAGGGCAGCAGCGCGGCCGCGATAGAGATCCTTGTGCATGGTGTCGAGCGTGGGCTGGTCACCGGTATAGGAGTGGATGGTGGTCATCATGCCACGCTCGATGCCGAATTCCTTGTGCAGGACATAGGCAACGGGGGCCAGGCAGTTGGTGGTGCACGACGCATTGGAGACCACGATGTGGTCCTTGGTCAGCTGGTCGTGGTTGATGCCGTAAACCACGGTCAGGTCTGCCCCGTCGCCAGGAGCCGAGATCAGCACCTTCTTGGCACCAGCCTTGAGGTGGGCGCTGGCCTTTTCCTTGGAGTTGAAAATGCCGGTGCATTCAAGGGCGATATCAACGCGCAAGTCGGCGTGTGGCAGCTCGGCGGGATCGCGCACCGCGGTCACCTTGATAGGGCCGCGACCAACGTCGATGGTGTCGCCATCGACAGTGACGGTGCCGTTATAGCGGCCGTGCACGCTGTCAAAGCGGAACAGATGGGCATTGGTTTCGACCGGGCCCAGATCATTGATGGCCACGACTTCGATGTCGGTGCGGCCAGATTCCATGATGGCGCGGAGGACGTTGCGGCCGATACGACCAAAACCATTAATGGCGACGCGGACTGCCATGAGAAAACGCTCCTTGGGAGGGGTTAGGAGAAGGGAGGCGGGGCTGTCTTACAACTGTGCCGTGACAGCATCAACAATGGCTTTGGCCGTAATACCAAAGTGTTCATAGAGCTCGTCGATCGGGCCCGATGCGCCGAAGCCATGCATGCCCACGAAGCGACCATTGTCGCCGAGCAGCTTGTTCCAGCTCATTTCGGTGCCCGCTTCGATGGCAACGCGGGCCTTCGCATTGCCGATGATCTCGGCGCGGTAGGCGTCGGACTGCTTGGCGAACAGCTCCATGGACGGCACCGAAACGACGCGGGCGCTGATGCCGTTGTCGGCCAGGGCTTTCATGCCGTCGAGCGCGATGGTGACTTCCGAACCGGTGGCGAAGATCACCGCCTGGGCGTCGAGATCGCCTGCCAGGGTGTAGGCACCCTTGGCCGACAGGTTCTCGGCAGTGTGTTCGGTGCGCACGGTCGGCAGACCCTGACGTGACAGCGCCAGAATGGATGGCGCGCTGTCGCTTTCCATGGCGAGCTGCCAGCATTCGGCAGTTTCCACCGCGTCGGCCGGACGGAAGACCAGCAGGTTCGGAATGGCGCGCAGGGCGGACATGTGTTCGACGGGCTGATGGGTTGGGCCGTCTTCGCCCAGACCGATGGAGTCATGGGTCATCACATAGATGACGCGTTGGTGCATCAGGGCCGAGAGGCGGATTGCCGGGCGGGCATAATCGGTAAAGCACATGAAGGTGCCGCCATAGGGGATCAGACCGCCATGCAGCGCGATGCCGTTCATGGCCGCGGCCATACCCTGTTCGCGAATGCCGTACATCATGTAGCGGCCAGCATAATTGTCAGCCTGGAAAGGCAGGGTTTCCTTGGTGTTGGTCAGGTTCGAGCCGGTGAGGTCGGCGGAGCCGCCCTGGGTCTCGGGAACGATAGCGTTGATCACTTCAAGCGCCATCTGGCTGGCCTTGCGGCTGGCGACCTTTGGCTTGTCGGCGCTGAGCTGCTTCTTGTAGTCGTTCATCGCATTGGCGAAGCCAGCTGGCAGTTCGCCTGCCATGCGTCGCTCGAACTCTGCCTTGTTGGCCGATGCGCCCAGACGTGAGGTCCACTCGCCCCGGATGTTCTGGCTGCGACGACCGGCGGCACGCCAAGCTTCGAGCGTCTCGGCTGGGACCTCAAATGCAGGATAGGTGATGCCCAGTGCAGCCTTGGCACCGGCCAGTTCCTCGGCGCCGAGCGGAGAACCGTGTACCTTGTTGGTGCCGGCCTTTTTCGGTGCGCCAAAACCGATGGTGGTCTTGGCCGCAATCAGGGTGGGCTTGTCGGATTTCTTGGAATCAAGCAGCGCCTTTTCGATGGCGTCCTGATCGTGGCCGTCGATCTCAATCGTGTTCCAGCCCGATGCCTTGAAGCGGGCGATCTGGTCGGTGCTGTCGGAATTGGAGACGGCGCCATCAATGGTGATGTCGTTATTGTCCCAGATCACGGTGAGCTTGTTGAGCTTGAGGTGCCCCGCAAAGGCGATGGCTTCCTGGGAGATGCCTTCCATCAGGCAGCCGTCGCCGGCCAGGCACCATGTGTGGTGATCGACAAGGTCGGCGCCGAACTCGGCAGCCAGCTTGGCTTCGGCAATCGCCATGCCGACCGCATTGCCAACGCCCTGACCGAGCGGGCCGGTGGTGGTCTCGATGCCTTCGGCATAACCGTATTCAGGATGGCCAGCGGTCTTGGAGCCGAGCTGACGGAAATTCTTGATCTGATCGATGGTCATGTCCTGGTAGCCCAGGAGGTAGAGCGATGCGTAGAGCAGCATCGAGCCATGACCGGCCGAAAGCACGAAGCGGTCGCGGTCAGCCCATTTGCTGTCAGCGGGATCGAACTTCATGACCTTGGTGAAGAGTGTGGTTGCGATGTCCGCACAACCCATGGGCAGGCCGGGATGGCCGGAATTGGCTTTTTCGACCGCGTCCATTGCAAGGGAACGGATCGCGTTGGCCAGATCATTCTGCTGGGCTGTATTCGTCATCAGAGCGTGCGCTTTCTTTGGGACTGAAATCTGGGGAGAAGAGGTACCGAAAGCCTCCTCCCAAAGGCGGGTTCGAGGCATAACAGGTTGGGATTGCCTGTCAATGACAACGCAAGCCCCAACATCGTCGCGCTGGTTGCATTGCGGCGTATGCTGGGGCAGGCTGGCAGCGCCGGAATCGCCGCGCATTGAGGACCGTAGCAGCAATGAGTGACACGGAACTTCAAGACGGTTTGACTGCTGCCAGCGCGCGGTTTGATCGCGCATTGGCGCGATTGGACCAGTCTGTTCAGGAACTGGGCACACGGATGCGCCAGCACAATCGCATGGAAGTCGATACCCAGCGGCTGGTGCATGAGCGCGCCCGGCTGGCCACCGAACTGGATAAATCGGCGGCGCGGGCCAAGCGTCTGGATGACAGCGCCCATGATGTTTCGCGTCGCCTTGTTGAGGCGATGGAGACGGTGCGCTCAGTGCTGGCCAAGGCGGAGTAGCGGTATGCCTGAAGTCAATGTCGAGATTAACGGCCGTAAGTATCGGATGGCCTGTGAAGAAGGCCAGCAAAAGCACCTGATCAGTCTGGCCGAGCGTTTTGACGCTCATGTCGAGCAACTCAAGGGCGCGGTGGGCGAGATCGGCGATACGCGGCTGACCGTGATGGCGGGCATTGCGGTGGTTGATGAACTGGCCGAGGCAGAGCGCAGGATCAAGGCACTGGAATCAGAGGTTGTAGTGCTAACCCGGGCTGGCCAGGAAGTGGCCGCTGAAATCGAGGCGCTCGAAGAAAAGTTTGCCGGAAAGCTGGTTGATGCCGCCAAGGCGCTCGAGGGCGTGGCAAGCGTGCTGGACGACACCGCGCCCGTACCGCAGGGCTGAACGACCTGGGATTTGACCGTGTGATCACACATGGGTGGGAAGCGATTGTCGGGGCTTTGCACACGACAATGAAGCGCCTATATCTGCATCGCTGCCCGGTACGTGTGGAAACCAATATCCTCGGGGCCTTATCGATCTTAAGGGAGCTGTCCCTGACCGGACCCGTGGGTCCGGACATACGGCGCCCACCTACGTAAAGTAGGTTCCGGGATCGCGTATCCCACGGCCAGGGTGGCACCTGAATTCTAGAATAGGCTACGGCGCGGCGCATGGTTGACGAGAATATCGAAAACGCCAAGGCCGCCCTGCGGCTTGAGGCACACGCGGCGCGCGCAGCGCTGTCGCCAGCACAGCGCGCCGATGCGGCTGCCACGGTGGCTGATCTGTTTTTCAACGAGATCGACTTGCAGGCCGCCGATGTGGTGGCGGCCTATTGGCGCATTCGCGACGAGTTGGACTGTCAGCCCATTCTGGTCCGGTTGATGGACAGCAACCAGACCGTGGTGCTGCCGGTGGTGCTTGGACCCGAGCAACCTCTCGAATTACGCGTCTGGGAGCAGGGCGCCTCACTTTACGAAGCGGGCTTTGGGACGCTGGCGCCGTCAGAGTTGGCACCGCAGACCGAACCCGATGTCATCATCATGCCATTACTGGGCTTTGACAGTCAGGGAACGAGGCTGGGCTATGGAGGCGGCTATTATGACCGCACCCTGGCGCATATGAAAAAGTCGCCCAAGCTGATCGGTCTGGCCTTTGCGGCGCAGGAACTGGACAGCATTCCGCGCGACAGCCACGACGTGCCGCTGGATGCCATCATCACCGAAGCCGGCGTGCGCCATTTTGGCGACAACGCATGAGACTGTTGTTTCTGGGCGATGTGATGGGCCGTTCGGGCCGCGACGCGGTCAATGATCGCCTGCCCGGCCTCATCGAGACCTATGGCCTGGACTTCGTTATCGTCAATGGCGAGAATGCCAGCCACGGCAAGGGTCTGACCGAAAGCCATTTCAACGCGATCCGCCAGGCGGGAGCGGATGTGGTGACATTGGGTGACCACGCGTTCGACCAGCGCGAAACCATTTCCTATATCGAGCGTGAAGATACGCTGATCCGGCCGATCAACATGCCGCCGGGCACGCCTGGTCGTGGCGCCATGTTCGTTGAGGGCCGCAATGGTCATCGCGTGCTGGTGGTCAATGCGCTGGGTCGGGTATTCATGGGCCCCGCAGACGATCCGTTCCGGGCAGTGGAAGCTGCTGTTGCAGCGTGCCCGCTGGGCGAACAGGCCGATGCGATCGTGGTGGATTTCCATACCGAAGCGACGTCAGAAATTCAGGCCATGGGACATTTCCTCGACGGCAAGGTCAGTCTGGTTGTGGGCACCCATACCCATATTCCCACTGCTGATCACCGCGTGCTCAAGGGTGGCACGGCCTTGATGGCCGATGCGGGGATGTGCGGGGATTTCGATTCCATTATCGGCACCGATACCGATGAGCCGCTCAACCGGTTTCTGACTGGCATTCCCAATGGCCGGTTCTCGCCATCGGAAGGCGAGGCCACGCTTTGTGGCGTGGTTATCGAGACCGACCCGCGCTCGGGGCTGGTCAAGACGGTCCAACCGCTGCGTATCGGTGGTACACTGGCCCAGGCTGAACCACGCTTTGACTAGCGTCTAGCTGGTGGAACGTCGGGCCGCACTTTGCGGGCTAATGCCTCGATAGGTGGTGCAAGTTATGCACAACCCGATCATTTGTGTTGCACATGCCAGTATTGTGAGTGCCCAATGACAATTGGGTGATCGCTTGGGGCCATTATCCATTTGCGTGTCCTCCCGGCCGCCACAGCACGCCCAAAACAGTTGAAACCAACTGCTTATGGAGCACGGGCTGCATGGATCCGATTATCAATTTTCTCAACGATATCTTCTGGGGCTATGTCCTCATTTACGGTTTGCTGGCCGTCGGGTTGTTTTTCACGGTCCGGCTAGGCTTTGTGCAATTTCTGCAATTCCCGGAAATGTTCAAATCGGTTCTGGGCTCCAAAAAGAACGACAAATCCGGCATCACCCCTTTCCAGGCGCTGTGCACCAGCCTTGCCTCACGCGTCGGCACCGGCAATCTGGCGGGCGTGGCGGTGGCGCTTTATCTGGGCGGGCCAGGCGCGCTGTTCTGGATGTGGATGGTGGCGCTGGTCGGCATGGCGACCGCCTATGCGGAATCCACGCTGGCGCAACTTTACAAGACCCGAAATCAGGACGGCGACTATCGCGGTGGCCCGGCCTTCTACATTGCGCGCGGTCTGGGAGCGCCCTGGGCGGGTGGCATTTTCTCGGTCTGCCTGATCATCGCCTTCGGGCTGGTGTTCAACGCCGTGCAGGCCAATTCGATTGCCGATGCCTTCCAGGGCGCCTTCGGCTTTGAAAAGATCTGGGTCGGTATTGCCGTTGCGGCGCTGACGGCGGTGGTGATCTTTGGCGGCATCAAGCAGATCGCCCGGGTTGCCGAACTGCTGGTGCCGTTCATGGCGGTGATCTATCTGGCCGTGGCGCTGTTCGTGGTGTTCAGCCAAATCGGGGAGGTCCCCGGCCTGCTGGTGATGATCGTCGAGAATGCGTTTGGCTTTGGAGCCGCCACGGGTGGCATTGCCGGCGCGATGCTCAACGGCATCAAGCGCGGGCTGTTCTCCAATGAGGCCGGCATGGGGTCAGCGCCCAATATCGCGGCCGTCGCCACGCCCAATCCACACCATCCGTCATCGCAGGGCTTTGTGCAGGCGCTCGGTGTGTTCATCGATACGTTGCTGATCTGCACAGCCACTGGCCTGATGATCCTGCTCTCGGGCGTGATGGTGCCCGGTGGCGAACTGACCGGAACGCCACTGACACAGGCGGCGATGACCGTACATATCGGGGGCGCCGGACAGTACTTCATCGCCATTGCGATACTGTTCTTCGCGTTCACCTCGATCATCGGCAATTACTCCTATGCCGAGAACGCCATGACCTTCCTCAAGCTGAGCAGCAAGCCGTGGATCACGGCATTGCGACTGGGCGTTTTGGCCATGGTGGTATGGGGCGCCTATGAAAGCGTCGCCACCGTGTTCAATGCGGCGGACGCCTCAATGGGTCTGATGGCGACGGTCAATCTGATCGCCATTGTCATGCTGTCGGGCACGGTCGCCAAGTTGACCAAGGACTACGCCCAACAGCGCAAGGCGGGCCTTGAGCCCAGCTTTCATGCGGCGGACTATCCCGAACTGGCGGGGCGGATCGATGAGACGATCTGGACCCGCGACGCCTGAACAGTGCGGGGTCGGTTGGCGCCGACCCCGCCTCGTGCCTTTTCTTTTGCCGCACCGGATTCTATAAGCGGGCGAATTTTTCTCTTAGACGATCCGGGGTTTATCGAATGGCCGGCCATTCCCACGCCAAAAATGTGATGCACCGCAAGGGCAAGAGCGACGCGGTTCGCTCGAAGATTTTCTCAAAGCTCGCGCGCGAAATCACCGTTGCAGCGAAAATGGGCATGCCTGACCCGGCGTTCAATTCCCGCCTTCGACTGGCCGTCACCAATGCCCGTGCCCAGTCCATGCCCAAGGACAATATCGACCGCGCCATCAAGAAGGCAATCGGCTCGGACGGCGAGAACTTCGAAGAGATCCGCTATGAGGGCTATGGTCCCGGCGGTGTCGCGCTCATCGTTGAGACGCTGACTGACAATCGCAATCGCACTGCCTCCAATGTCCGCTCCTATTTCTCCAAGAATGGTGGCGCAATGGGGGAAACCAACTCTGTCGGCTTCATGTTCGACAAGGTTGGCGAGATTGTCTATCCGGCCAGCGCCGGCACCGAAGACGCCATCATGGAAGCGGCCATCGAGGCGGGCGCCGATGACGTCGAGAGCAGCGAGGATGGCCACTACATCACCACGACTTTTGAAGCGATGGTGGATGTTGCTGCAGCGCTCGAAGCTGCATTGGGCGAGGCTGAATCGGTCAAGGCCGTGTGGAAGCCGCAGACCAACACGCCAATCGACGCGGACAAGGGCGCGACGCTGATGAAGCTGATCGCGACCCTGGAAGAAGATGATGATGTGCAGAACGTCTATTCGAACTTCGAGATGAGCGACGAGGACATGGCCAAGCTCGACGTATAGTCAGCAGCAGGCCAACAGGATTTGGGGGCGGTGGCCAAGGGTGCCGCCCTTTTTCTATGCGCTGCAGGGAAGGCTGGGGATGGGCAGGTCGGCGACGTTGACCACGGTCGACCGGTTGCGGCCGGTCTGCTTGGCCTTGTAGAGGCGTTGATCGGCAATGCGGAACAGTTCAGCGAAACTGGCGCGCCCTTCAAAGACTGCACCACCAATACTGACCGAGAGCGTGCGCTGGCGCCCGTCCGGATTGAAGACGGCGAGATTGACCGAGCGGCGAATGCGCTCGGCAATGGCCTCGGTCTGAGAATAATCCAGGTCCGGCAGATAAACGGCAAATTCCTCCCCACCCATGCGACCCACCAGATCGCCGGTGCGCAGCACAGAGCGGATCGAGCGGGCGATGATGGCCAGAGCTTGATCGCCATTGTCGTGGCCGAACAGATCGTTGATCGCCTTGAAATTGTCAGCGTCGATCATCAGCAGTGCGCCGGTGGCGGTGGTGTCGCGCTGGGCCAGCAATATGGTGACCCGGGCGGTGAAGGCGCCGCGATTGAGGCATGAAGTCAGGCTGTCGGTGCGGGCGACCAGACCCAGCCGCATATTGCTCAAGGCCAATCCCCGTACGCGCATGCCCAGAAACAGAAACAGCGGAATGCCCAGCAGGGCGGGGAGCACGGTGGCGCTGAAAATCGAGCGCTGCAGGGCGGTGGGGCCCAAATCACCAAACATCAGCGTGTTGAAGGCGACCGACACCAGCATACACGACAGAGTACCGAACAGGGTCCACCGGCCAACGCTGGACCAGCTCTGCAGGGCAGTCAAAGTCTTGGAAGGTAACATCGGACAATCTCCGGCTTGCGAACGGCGCAACTGAGCGCGGGCGGATGTAAATAGGACGAAGTCTGGTGGTTCACCTCGATCAGAGATGTTGGCTGGTTTGGGTCATGCGGCCTGCATCATCGCTACGCAATCACGGCCGGAGTTCTTGGCCTGATAGAGGCGTTGATCGGCATGACGGTAAAGTACGGAAAACTGTGTTCTGGCGGAGTAGATAGCGCCTCCAATCGAAACTGAGAGTGGCCATTTGGTACCGGCTGGTGAAAAAGCGATGGCCGCGACGGCACTGCGCACGCGCTGTGCAACGCGGTCGGCTGCGACAGCATCGGTGCCGGGCAGGAAGATGCCGAATTCCTCGCCACCCAAGCGGCCAATGATGGCGGCGGTGTTGGCCGTGGCGGCATGAAGCGCATCGGCGATCTGGCGCAGGGCCTGATCCCCGACGTCATGCCCGAAACGGTCGTTGACGGTCTTGAAGTTGTCCGCATCGATGACGAGCAAAGCGCCGCCAGCGTTTGCGGGGGCGTCGAGATAGTCGGCCGCCTGATGGGTAAAAGCGCCGCGCGAGCGGCACCCGGTTAACCAATCGGTCGAGAGCAGTGCCTGGAGCTGCAGATTGGCCTGGCGCAGCTGCTCGTGACGCAGTGTCAGCACAAATACCAGGGGGCCACCCAGGATGATGGGCATGGTGATGGCTACGAGCAGTCCGGTCAGGCTCGTGCCTGCTGAAAAGGTCTCCATGATCACATTGGTCAAAATGACCGAAAGTGCCACGGATACGGCGGTTGCACTGCCCGCAATACGCTTGATCCGGCGCCACGATTTTATCGGCAGCTCGGTGTTTAGTCCGGTCATTTATTGATCCCTGCATCCCTTGATCGGGACGCTAGGGGGGCATCTTGAAGAATGTGTTGGCGGGATCGATACAATTTTAGCCAGATGGAGGTTATCCACCGTCGCCGTTGCCATTTTGTTCACATTGAACTTGGTAGGATTGGCGCCTGTGATTAAGGATACCCCATGAGCTTATCCACACGAATCATCGGCATCGATCCGGGCCTGCGCCGCTGCGGCTGGGGCGTGATCGAATGTCAGGGCAGTCGGCTGACCTTTGTTGGCGCAGGAACGGTGACGCCACCGGTTGACGGTTCGCTGGCCGAACGGCTTGCGGTGTTGTTTGCCGGGTTGGGCGCGGTCATGGACCGCTATGTGCCTGCAGAAGCTGCCGTAGAAGAAACCTTCGTCAATGCCGGGGTGCGCTCGGCTCTGATTCTCGGGCAGGCGCGGGGGGTGGCATTGCTGACCCCGGCAGCACGCGGCTTGCCGGTAGCCGAGTATGCCGCCAATCTGGTCAAGAAGTCGGTGGTCGGGACCGGTCATGCTGCAAAGGGGCAGGTAGAATTGATGGTCAGGACCTTGATGCCGACGGCCGATTTCAAAGGGCCCGATGCGGCTGATGCGCTGGCGATTGCGATCTGTCACGCCCATCACCGGGTGGCCAACCAGCGATTGAGGGCAATGGCATGATCGGCAAGCTCAAGGGACTGATCGACAGCTTTGGCGATGACCATGTGCTGATCGACTGTGGTGGGGTGTGTTACGAGGCCTATTGCTCGAGCCGCACGCTGCAGGCCCTGCCGCGTGTCGGGGAAGCTGGCGTGGTGTTCATCGAGACCATCGTGCGCGAGGACATGATCCGGCTCTATGGTTTTGCAACCGAGAGCGAGAAGGCCTGGTTCAATCTGCTGTCGACTGTTCAGGGCGTGGGCGCGCGGGTGGCGCTGTCGATCCTGTCGGTGCTGTCGCCATCAGAACTGTCGAGCGCCATAGCGCTGCAGGACAAGGCGATGATTGGCCGCGCCAATGGTGTGGGTCCCAAGCTGGCGGTGCGCCTGTTGACCGAACTCAAGGGCAAGGTGCCCACCGGCGCCGGTATTGATGCGGGCACGCTGGGGCTGCAGGCCGCGCTGGGTGATGGTGTTGCGCCGGGCGCGATTTCGGATGCGGTTTCGGCGCTGACCAATCTGGGTTATTCGAGCGCGCAGGCATCGGCCGCGCTGGCCCGAATCGTGGCGCGTGAGGGGGAGGGTATCCCCACCGAGAAACTGATCCGGCTAGGATTGCGGGAGCTGAGTAGTTGACTGATCTGACCTCTCCAGCCGCCGGGCGCGACGACAATCTTGATGTGTCGCTGCGTCCCTCGGGCTTTTCCGAGTTTGTCGGTCAGGCTGCAGCGCGTGCCAATCTCGAAGTCTTCATCCAGGCGGCCAAACAGCGTGGCGCAGCGCTGGACCATGTGTTGTTTGTCGGCCCGCCCGGTTTGGGCAAGACGACGCTGGCGCAGATCATTTCCAAGGAATTGGGGGTTGGCTTTCGCGCGACGTCGGGCCCGGTGATTGCCAAGGCTGGCGATCTGGCCGCCCTGCTGACCAATCTCGAAGAACGCGACGTGCTGTTCATCGACGAGATCCACCGGCTCAACCCGGCGATTGAGGAAGTGCTCTATCCCGCGATGGAGGATTTTCAGCTCGATCTGATCATCGGCGAAGGTCCGGCTGCCCGCTCGGTGCGGATTGATCTGGCCAAGTTCACGCTGGTCGGGGCAACGACACGTGCCGGGCTGCTGACCACGCCGCTGCGTGACCGTTTCGGCATCCCGGTGCGGCTCAATTTCTATACGCCCGAGGAGCTGGTGCAGATCGTAACGCGCGGCGCGCGTTTGCTGGGCATGCCCATGGCGCCTGATGGGGCCATGGAGATTGCCCGCCGGTCGCGCGGAACACCGCGCATTGCCGGGCGGCTGCTGCGCCGGGTGACCGATTTCGCGCTGGTGGACGGATCGGGCGAGATTACCCGAGCCATCGCGGACAAAGCGTTGCTGCGGCTTGATGTGGATGCGCGCGGGCTCGATCAGCTCGATCGGCGCTATCTGACCACGATTGCCGATTTCTATGATGGTGGCCCGGTGGGCATTGAGACCATTGCCGCTGCATTGAGTGAGCCCCGTGACGCCATTGAAGAAATCGTTGAGCCCTATCTGCTGCAGCAAGGGTTCATTCAGCGCACCCCGCGTGGCCGCATGCTGACAGGCGCTGCTTTCCAGCATCTGGGCAAGGTTGTGCCGCAGGGATTTGTTGGCATGCAGTCCAGCCTGTTTGAGGAGCCCGAGGCGTGAGCGTGCATCGCTTCCCGGTCCGTATCTACTACGAAGACACCGATTTTTCGGGCAATGTCTATCATGCAGCCTATTTGAAATTCTTCGAGCGCGGCCGCACTGAGTTTCTGCGTGATGCGGGTATCCATCATTCCGAACTGGCAGCGCAGGGCGTGGCATTTGCAGTCCGCTCGATGGATATCCAGTTCGACGGCGCGGCCCATATCGACGATCTACTGACGGTAACGACCGCTGTTGCCTCCGCCACCGGCGCGCGACTCATGCTGACCCAGACCATCATGCGCGCGGACACCGTACTGACGCGGGCCAGCGTGATGGTAGTGGCGATCAAGACAACGGGTGGACCTGCTCGCATGCCGGCTGCGGTGCGTGCGCTGGTGACCCCGGACAGCTAGGCGCTTCGTCCCGGCGGAGTGGCTGATCACATCTCGGTGCTTGTTGCGCGCCGAATCGCTTTGTTAACCAATCCTTGACCATAATTGCGGCAAAGCGAGCTTATGCCCGGCTGCCTATCCGCAACGGTCCGGTTTCCGGGCATTTCTCTTAATTTTGACAGATTTCGACCCCATCGCCTGATGGCAGAGGGTCGGGTGCGTGAACCGGGCCAAAAAGGATCACTACATGGAAGCCATGGACGCTGTGGGTGCCGCTGTGCCGCACACCGATTTTTCCATATGGGGCTTGTTCTGGGCTGCCGACTGGATCGTCAAGTCGGTGATGCTGGGTTTGCTGGGCGCCTCGATCTGGTGCTGGGCGATCATCATCGACAAGACCATCATTTATCGCCGCACCAATGCCGAGATGAACCGCTTTGAGCGGACATTCTGGTCGGGTCAGTCGCTTGAAGAGCTCTATCAGATGCAGTCCGAGAAGCCATCGGGCGGTATGGGCGCGGTGTTTGTCGCCGCGATGAAGGAGTGGAAGCGCAGCCACGAGCAGAATGCGGCGAGCTTTGTGGGCATGCAGCAGCGCCTGGACAAGGTGCTCGATGTCGCCATTGCCCGCGAGAGCGAAAACCTGGAAAAACGGTTGGGCTTTCTGGCCACTATCGGTTCGGCCGGACCATTTATCGGTCTGTTCGGCACGGTGTGGGGCATCATGAATGCCTTTACCGCCATTGCGGCGTCTTCAAGCACCAATCTTGCGGTGGTCGCCGGGCCGATCGCCGAGGCTCTGTTTGCGACCGCCATTGGTCTGGTCGCGGCTATCCCGGCGGTTATCGCCTACAACAAGCTGAGTTCCGACTCATCCAAGATGGTGGGGCGTCTGGAAGGCTTTGCCGACGAGTTCTCGACCATTCTCAGCCGTCAGCTCGAAGCGCGGAGCCACTAGCATGGGCATGGGCGCAGCAACCAGTGGCGGGGGCGGCGGACGCCGCCGTCGCGGCCGCAAGAAAGCGGTGATGAGCGAAATCAATATTACGCCCATGGTGGACGTGATGCTGGTTCTGCTGATCATCTTCATGGTGGCAGCGCCAATGATGACGGCTGGCGTTCCCATTGACCTGCCGCAGACGGCGGCCAACGAAATGCCCAGTCAGACCCAGCCGGTCACCGTCGCAGTGACGCCTGAGGGGGTGATCTATGTCGACGAGAATGCGGTTGCCGAGGCCGAACTGATCAATACATTGACCGGAATGAACACCAGCCCGGAAGACCGGATCTTCCTGCGCGGCGATACCACGGCTGACTACGGCTCGGTGATGCGCGTAATGGGCATTCTGTCGGCGGCAGGCTATACCAAGATCGGTCTGATCACCGAGCGGGAACCGGGCTAGTCCAGTGCGCATCGGCGTAACCGCATCGATCATCGCCCACATCGTTGTGCTGACCATCGGCCTGATCAATCTGGGTCTGGCGGAGCCATTGATGCCGGCGGTGGAGTCGATCTCGGTCGATCTGGTGCCGGTGGAGGAATACTCCAATATTCGCGCCGGCCAGCTCGACAGCACGATTGTCGATACCCAGACGCCATCAATCGTTGAAGATGATACGCCCGCCGAGATTGCCCAGCCTACGGGCAATACCGAGCAGGACCAGGTGACGCCGTCGCCCGCCGACATACCAACGCCCGCCCCGGTGACCAACACTGCGCCTGCGCCCGAAAGCCAGCCCGAACCTGCCCCTGAGCCGGATCCCGCGCCCGAGCCTGCGCCGGCACCTGAGCCTGTTGTTGCCCCCGTGCCAGCAACGCGACCCACGCCTGCTCCAGAGCCAACGCCAGAACCCACTCCTGCGCCTGAGCCGACTCCTGAGCCCGTGCCAGCGCCGACGCCTGAACCAGCGCCAACGCCGGAGCCTACGCCCGAGCCAACCCCTGAACCTACACCGGATCCGGTGATGCCGGCGGTCGCAGCGCCGGTGCCGGCATCGCGCCCAGCCAATCTGGATCAGAAGCGGCAGCAGTTTGCAGCCGCCGAGGCGGAACGGAAGAAAAAGGAAGAAGAAGAGCGCAAGCGAGCAGCTGCGGCCCAACAGGCGCAGCAACAACAGCCCAAGCCGCAGCTCGATGCCTCACTGGCCGACGATATTTCTGCCATTATCAACAATGATAAGACCACCGGTGGCACCACCGGACAAGGTGGCACGCCGACACTTGGTGACACGACGGGTACCTCTGCGCGTTTGAGTCAGTCGGCCATTGATGGTCTGGTGGCGCGGATCAAGACATGCTGGAACCTGTTGCCCAGCGATATCAATAGTGGGCTCAATGTGCGCCTGATGGTGACCATGAACCCTGATCGGACCGTGGCCGGCACACAGATTATTTCGGCCGATGCCTCTGCGGCAGGTGGCGCGGTGGCCCGCGCAGCGCAGCGTGCGGTGACACAGTGCGGACCCTACGAGATGCTTTCGGCAGACGCTTATGATGAATGGCGGCAGATTGAAGTGGAACTGCGGCCGTGACTTTGAATTGGTACGCTGGGCGCGCAACATGGCGCACCTGCGGCGAGATTGGAGACGATAAATGACATTGCTTACCCGGCGCCTGGCGCTCAAACTTGGCTTGGCCGGTGGCGCGTTGCTGGCCGGCTCTTCGCTCGCCATGGCGCAATTGCGCATTGTGGTGGAGGGAGCCAATTTCCAGCCATTGCCCATCGCCATTCCTGATTTCGCGTCCTCGGACCCCGCCTTTGGTCGGGAAATCGCCGAGATCGTGCGCAACAATCTGCGCCGCTCGGGCCTGTTTCTGCCGCTCGATCCAGCCTCGCTGCCTGTGCAGGTCGGTGACGTCAATGCGACCCCAGATTTTCCGACATGGCGGACTGCCAATGTCGACGCGTTGGTGATGGGCGGCGTTGAGCGCGGGGGGCAGATTTCGTCCTCAGTGCGTGTCTGGGATACGCAGCAGGCTGCGCAGGTGGTGGGCAAGAGCTATAACACCGATGCCAATTCGAGCCGCCGCGTCGCCCATATCATTTCCGATGCGATTTATGAATCGCTGGCCGGTGGTTCGGGCTATTTCGATACGCGGGTGATCTATGTGGCCGAAAGCGGCCCCAAGGCCAATCGTGTGCGGCGTCTGGCAATCATGGATCAGGACGGCGCCAATGTGCAGTATCTGACCGATGGCAGTTCCATGGCGCTGACGCCACGCTTTTCGCCCAATGGCGATATGGTCACCTATATGAATTTCGCGGACGGCAACCCGCAGGTCTATCTGCTGCAGTTGTCGACCGGCCGTCAGCAGCGCCTGACCGATGTGGGCGCGATGACCTTTGCGCCGCGCTTCTCGCCTGATGGCGGTACGGTTGCCTTCTCGGTAGAGCAGGGCGGTTCGACCAATATCTATACGACCGGCGTCAATGGCGGGCAGCCGCTGCAACTGACATCGGGTGCGGCCATCGACACCGGCCCGTCCTATTCGCCTGACGGCAGCCGGATCGTGTTCGAAAGCGATCGAGGTGGCTCGCCGCAGATCTACATGATGAGCGCCGGTGGCGGTAACGCCCAGCGCATCAGCTTTGGTCAGGGGAGTTACTCGACCCCGGTGTGGTCGCCCAAGGGTGATCTGATCGCCTTTACCCGGCAGTCGGGTGGACAGTTCAATATCGGGATCATGAATAGCGACGGGTCGGGCGAGCGGATGCTGTATTCTAGCTTCCATGCCGAGGGTCCGAGCTGGGCGCCCAATGGTCGGGTGATCATGTTCTTCCAGGATCCGGGCGGTAATGACGGCCCCAAGCTGATGAGCGTGGATATCTGGGGGCGCAATCTGCTCACCGTACCTACCGAGAGCTATGCCTCGGACCCGTCATGGTCCGAACTGCGCGGTTGATCCACGCCAGCACCGAACAAAATCAGATGGCCATCGGCAGCAATGCGGGTGGCCATCTTGCTGTTCAACCAAGGGCTTAACCTTAATGTGATGCCAGTAGGCGCTGTGGCGCCACAGCATCATCACAAAAAAGCCAGCATTCCCGCCACATTGGCGCCGCGATAGGCAATGATTAACCACGCCAGCAAACCCGGCCTTAAGACTAAGTGCGGTAAATGCCGAACTTAAGATTTTCGCCTTTCCAGGAGCCCACCGTGGTTATCACCGCACCGTTCAACACCGCATTGCGTGCCGCCGCGATGCTCCTTTTCGTCGTGGCAATCGCGGCCTGTTCGCGTACGCCCAACACCATGCCGACGGGTGTGGGCAATCTGGGCCCCGGCGGCGGTGCCCCCGGCAGCCAGCAGGAATTCCTGGTCTCGGTTGGCGATCGCGTGTTCTTCACCACCGATTCCAGCTCGTTGACATCGGAAGCTACGGCCACGCTGGACAAGCAAGCCGCCTGGCTGAACCAGTACCAGAACTACCGCATCATGATCGAAGGCCATGCCGACGAGCGCGGTACGCGTGAATACAACATCGCCCTGGGCGCGCGTCGTTCCTCGGTGGTGGTCAATTATCTGGTGTCGCGCGGCGTCAGTGCCAACCGCATCACCAGTCAGTCGTTCGGCAAGGAGCGCCCTGTCGCGATCTGTAACGACATCTCGTGCTGGAGCCAGAACCGCCGCGCGGTCACTGTCGTCCAGTAGTTAGACAAACGGTTCTCCCCACAGGAGAGCTGATTTTATCCAGTGCAAACTGGAGGCAAGAGCGCCCGGAGCCATGTAAATGGCCCGGGCGCTTTCTTTTGACCAAAATTGGCCTTTATTTGCAGGCCTGCAACGGTTCATGGTTTTCGTGCACAACCAGACCACTGGAGGCTCAGTATCTTGAAGACACTTATTTCAAACAGGGCGCGCGCCCCGCTGGCGATTGCCGCGGTGTTGATGGCCGGGGTTGCCACCCCGACATTGGTCAATGCCGCCATGTTTTCCACGCCACCGGCCAATATCGGACAGGTAATCAGCGATGCTTCGCCAGATCGGATTCTGGTGGCGCAGTCCCAGGATACCGCGCAGCTGATGGTGCGACTGCAGCAGCTTGAGGAGCAGAACCGACTGCTCAATGGTCAGATCGAGGGACTGACCTTCCAGCTCACGCAGCTGCAGGAAATCGTCAACCGCATGGCGGAAGACAATGAATTCCGCTTCCAAGCGCTGGAAGGCGGTGGCAGCCCAAAAACTGATGCGGCAACCCAAGCAGGCGGCGCGATGCAGCCTGAGGCGTTGCCGCAGGACCCGGCCAATGCAGCTGACGCCGAAGGCGTTCCAATGACTGATATTCCCGACCAGGGCGTGCAGCCGTTGCCCGGGGAGATCGAATTTGACCCCACCTTTACCGATGGCAGCATGCCCATGGATGATATGGGCGAGTCGTTTGACCCGCTTGTGGGCACCGGCGCGATGGGTGGACTTGATCTGGTGACAGGCGAGCCGCTGGATCTCAATTATGATCCGGCCGCGGCTGCTACCGGCAACCCCGATGCCGACGCGCAATTCGCTGCCGGCTTTGAAGCTATCAGCAGCGGCGACTATCCGTTTGCCGAGGATCAGTTCAGCCAGTTCCTGGCGCTCTATCCCGACAATCCACAAGCTACCGAAGCGGCCAATCTGCTGGGTGACGCGCTGCTTTATCGCGCGGCCTATAGCGAAGCAGCCGATGTGTTGCTCAATGCGTTCCAGAAGGCACCAGAGCACCCCCGTGCGCCTGATCTGCTGCTTAAGCTGGGTATGAGTTTGTCGGGCGCCGGCGAGCGTGAAACAGCCTGTCGAACGCTGGCGGAAATCGACAATCGCTATGCCGATCTGTCAGCCGTGTTCCTCACCCGTCTGGCTCAGGAAAAAGCTCGCGCCGAATGCCCGCCCGACTAGGTCTTGATCTCGATAGCGAGGGCGGACTGGCCGCGCTGTTCGCTGCGGTAGCGGACGCGCCGGCCATTGGTCTGGCCGTTTCAGGTGGTGCTGACAGTCTGGCGTTGCTGGTGCTGGCGCAGCGCTGGGCGACCAGCCTGGCCAAGCCGCCGCGCCTGCATGTCTATTCGGTCGATCACGGCTTGCGACCCGAAGGAGCCGCTGAAGTGGCGATGGTGCTGGCGGCGTGCCAGTCACTGGGCGTTGCCGGGACGGCGCTGCGATGGGATGGTGACAAGCCTCAGTCGGGCCTGCAGGAAGCGGCACGGTTGGCGCGTTACCGCCTGATAGGGGCAGCGATGAAGTCCGACGGTGTTGCGGTCTTGCTGACGGCTCATCACCGCAATGATCAGGCCGAAACGGTGTTGATGCGGCTCGCCCATGGCAGCGGTATCGAAGGGCTCAAGGGCATGGCGCCGATGGCACAGGTGGAAGGTGTCCGGCTGCATCGTCCGCTGCTTGATGTGCCTCCCGACGCGCTGATCAGTGTTGTCGAGGCGGCCGGGCTGGTGCCTGCGGCTGATCCGTCCAATGTTGATCCACACTATGAGCGCGTGCGCTGGCGTCAGGCTATGCCGGGGTTGAGCGAACTCGGGCTGGACGCGGCGACCCTCGCTTTGTTTGCAGCGCGCATGTCGGAAGCTGATGCCGCCATTGCGCAGATGGCAGAGGCCTGCTTTTCCGAAATCGTGCGACTGGATGGATTTGGTGCCGCGCGCATTGAGTTGCTGCCGTTTATGGGACTGAGCGCGGCGATTGCCACCCGCGTCTTGAGCCGGGTGCTCAACATTGTGGGCGGGCGTCAGAAACCGCGCGCATTGGGGCAGGTCGAACGGCTACGCGAGTCCATTGCCAATGATGATCTACCGCGCTCCACCACCGTGCTGGGATGCGTGGTCCGGATCAAGGGCGATGCGATTGCTGTCGCGCGCGAACCGGGGCGCAGTCTGCCGCCCGATGCCCTGTTGCACCCGCGGGGCGAACTGGTCTGGGATGAGCGGTTCCGCATCATCAACGGGTCTGACGACAAGACATTGACGGCGAGCGTGGCCGATTACCTGCCGCGCCATCGCCTGGAGGATTTTCTGGGCTTCAAGGTAACGGCACCGGCCGAAGCCATTCGCACTGCCCCCATTGTGCGCGATGCCGAGGGTGGTGTGCTGTCGCTTGGTGGGTGGTCGTTCGATGAACGCATCACGGTGCAATTGTTGATCGACTAGTCACGCTGTCGTCTGGGACTGGCATTGGGCCGTGCACTCGTCTCAGCCTGATTGCGCCATTTGGGGCTGTATGGGGAAAAGCCCAAAGCCGAGGAAACCAAAGCCGTGGCCACAGCGTATTAACCCCGTAATGACAATATGACTGGACGGAAGGACCAAACCGCCGCAGGTCTGGCCCTTGTATCGCCCTAATGCCGGACTTACATTCGGCACACTAACCGCGCCTCCTAGCGCGGCCTTCTCCGGGACAGGATTGATGAACGGAAATTTCCGCAACTTTGCCATCTGGCTGGTCATTCTCTTCATGCTGATGGGCCTGTTTCAGGTCTTTCAGTCGTCGACCCGCTCAATTTCCGTTGCTGACAAGAGCTACAGCCAGTTTGTGACCGACATCGATGCTGGTCGCGTGCAGAACGTGGTGATCACCAATAATGTGGTGTCGGGCACACTTTCTGACGGTACACGGTTTGAAACCGTGCTGCCTGATGGCGCCGATGTCATCACCAAGCTCGAGAACAAGGACGTCTCCATCACGGCGCAGGCGCCAGAGTCGAGCCCGTTCTGGTCGATCCTGCTGTCTTCCTGGTTGCCTTTCATCGTCATTATCGGCGTGTGGTTCTTCTTCATCCGGCAGATGCAGGGTGGCGGCAAGGGCGGCGCGATGGGCTTCGGCAAGTCGCGCGCCAAGCTGCTGACCGAGTCCACAGGCAAGGTGACGTTTGAAGACGTTGCCGGCGTGGACGAAGCCAAGCAGGATCTCGAAGAGATCGTTGAATTCCTGCGCGATCCTGGCAAGTTCCAGCGTCTGGGTGGTCGTATTCCACGCGGTGTGCTGCTGGTGGGCCCTCCGGGTACTGGTAAGACGCTGCTGGCCCGTTCGGTCGCCGGCGAAGCCAATGTGCCGTTTTTCACCATTTCGGGTTCTGACTTCGTTGAAATGTTCGTCGGCGTGGGCGCCAGCCGCGTCCGCGATATGTTCGAACAGGCCAAGAAGAACGCACCCTGCATCATCTTCATCGACGAAATCGACGCCGTCGGTCGCCAGCGTGGCGCCGGCCTGGGCGGCGGCAATGACGAGCGCGAACAGACGCTCAACCAGTTGCTGGTCGAGATGGATGGTTTTGAAGCCAATGAAGGCATCATTCTGATCGCCGCAACCAACCGTCCCGACGTGCTGGATCCTGCGCTACTGCGCCCCGGTCGTTTCGACCGTCAGGTCGTGGTGCCAAACCCGGATGTGTCGGGTCGCGAGAAGGTGCTCAAGGTTCACGTCCGCAAGGTGCCGCTGGCCCCTGATGTGGATCTGAAAGTGCTGGCCCGTGGTACCCCCGGCTTCTCTGGTGCCGACCTGATGAACCTGGTCAACGAGGCGGCTCTGATGGCAGCGCGGCGCAATAAGCGCTTCGTCACCCATGCCGAGTTCGAAGATGCCAAGGACAAGATCATGATGGGCGCCGAGCGTCGCACCATGGCCATGTCCGAGGACGAGAAAAAGCTGACCGCCTATCACGAAGCTGGCCATGCCATCATCGCGCTTAAGGTCGCCGGTATCGACCCGATCCACAAGGCAACGATCATTCCGCGTGGCCGGGCCCTGGGCATGGTAATGACCCTGCCCGAGAGCGACAGTTATTCGTTCTCTCGCGAGAAGGCGTTGGCTCGTCTGACCATGCTGTTTGGTGGTCGCGAGGCCGAGATCATCAAGTTTGGCCCTGAAAAGGTGACCAGCGGTGCCTCGGGTGATATCCAGATGGCGACCAGCCTTGCCCGCTCGATGGTAATGGAATGGGGCATGAGCGAGAAACTCGGTCGCGTCCGCTACAAGTCGAATGATCAGGAAGTGTTTCTGGGCCATTCGGTGACGCAGAGCCAGCATATGTCGGATGACACGGCGCGCATCATCGACCAGGAAGTGCGCAAGCTGATCGAGGATGGCGAGGCGTCGGCCAAGGACATCCTGACCACCTATCACGACCAGTGGGAAGCCATTGCGCAGGCGCTACTCGAATACGAGACGCTAACGGGTGATGAGTTGCGCGCGCTGATGGAAGGGCATCAGCCAATCCGTCCCGATGACACCAATACGCCTACCAAGGCGAGCGGTGTTCCCTCTGCCGGCAAACCCGGCAAGAAGCGCCCTGATGCCCCACCTGAGGGCGGTATGGAGCCGCAGCCCGAGAGCTAGGGCAGAGACAATATTTGAAGGGGCCGCCGCGAGGCGGCCCTTTTGCATTGCAATGTTTTCCGCTATGCCGCCAGAAAGTGGTATTATTCAAAGCGACCGTGCGGTGGCGCGACGAGGGGTAAGATAATCATGGCACGCAAATATTTCGGCACCGATGGTATTCGTGGCCTGGCCAATGGCAACAAGCTCACCCCTGAACTGGCCCTCAAGGTCGGCATGGCCGCCGGACAGAAATTTGTGCGTGGCGATCATCGCAATCGCGTGGTGATCGGCAAGGATACGCGACGCTCGGGCTATATGATCGAGCAGGCGCTGACTGCAGGGTTCACTGCGGTGGGTATGGACGTGTATCTGCTCGGGCCGATGCCCACGCCGGCCGTGGCCATGTTGACCCGTTCGCTGCGTGCCGATCTGGGTGTGATGATCTCGGCATCGCACAACCCCTTTGAAGACAATGGCATCAAGCTGTTCCGGCCCGATGGCTACAAGCTGAGCGATCAGATCGAACTTGAGATCGAGCGGCTGATCGATAGTGACCTGAGCAAGACGCTGGCGCATGGCCGCGATATCGGGCGGGCCCATCGCGATGAAGAAGCCCGCACGCGCTACATTGAATATGCCAAGCGCACCCTGCCGCGGAATACCGACCTGGCTGGCCTGCGCGTGGTGCTCGATTGCGCCAATGGCGCGGCTTACAAGGTTGCGCCGATCGCGCTTTGGGAACTGGGTGCCGAAGTGTTCACCATTGGCGACAAGCCCGATGGGTTCAACATCAACGACAAGGTCGGCTCGACCGCGCCTGAGGCTGTCGCGGCCAAGGTGCGCGAAATGCGGGCCGATATCGGCATTGCGCTGGATGGTGATGCCGACCGGGTCATCATCGTTGATGAAAAAGGCAATGTGGTCGATGGCGACCAGTTCATGGCCGTGATCGCCGAAAGCTGGCTACAGCGCGAAGTGCTCGTCGGCGGCGGCATTGTCGCTACCGTGATGTCCAATCTGGGTCTTGAGCGCTATCTGGGCTCGCTGGGGCTGACGCTGGAGCGCACTCAGGTGGGCGATCGCTATGTGCTTGAAGCGATGCGCAGCAAGGGCTTCAATGTTGGTGGCGAGCAGTCCGGTCACATCATCCTGTCGGACTTCACGACGACGGGCGATGGCCTCGTTGCTGCGCTGCAACTGCTGTCTGTGCTCAAGGCGCAGGATCGGCCTGTGTCGGAAATCTGTGCGCGCTTCACCAAGGTTCCGCAGTTGTTGCGCAGCGTGAAATTCAAGTCAGGCAAGCCGCTTGAGGACAAGCAGGTGATGGCGGCCATTGCTGATGGTCAGGCCATGCTTGGTGCTGGTGGACGTCTTGTTGTGCGGGCTTCGGGCACTGAACCTGTTATCCGCGTAATGGGCGAGGCTGACGATGCTGGCCTGGTTTCGACAGTGGTTGAGCAGATCGAGGCGGCTATTCGGGATATCGCTTGAAGTTCTTAACAAGTGTAATACGGCAGTAACAATTGTTAACGGATGCATAACGTCTGCAAACGGCACTGTCGTGCCGGTAGGGTTAAATCTTTAGGTTAAGTCACATTTAAGGAAGTTGTTCGATATTGGGCGCAATCGACAATTGTCGTGGCAACCAAAGGACATTTTCTCATGCGCAAGCTCATCGCTGCGATCATGGTGGCAGGAGCCGCCCTTGTTGGCGGTCAGGCAATCGCCGCCGATCTTCCGTATTATCCACCTGTTATCGAGATCCCTGATGTCGACTACGGTGTGCAGGGTTCATTCTATCTGCGCGGTAGCGCGGCCGGTAATGCGCTGTGGGCAAAGGAAGCCTCGGCTTATGAGTGCGTTGCCTGCGGTGGCACCTCGGTGATCACCAATTTCCCATTCGTGGCCATGGGCTATGGTTATAGCGTCGGTGCTGGCGTCGGTTATGAAACCGGCACTGGTCTGCGCGTTGACGCCACCGTCGACCTGATTGGCAATGAAGGCCTCAAGGTCACCAAGGACGCGACCTACGGCGCTCGCCAGGGTGACTACACCCTCAAGCTGCGGTCCACCCTGGCGCTGGCCAACGCCTATTACGATTTCTCGTTTGGCGGTGACTACGGCTATGGCGCTGCCGGCGGCGCGTTCGGTTATGTCGGCGCCGGTACCGGTGTGGCATTCAACAATTTCGAAGTCAGCTCACCTGCTGGCGTGACTGTCCCCTCGGGCGACAATGTCAGCTTTGCTGCAGCCGGCATGGTCGGCGTTGGTTACGATTTCGGCGCTCTGGTCGCCGATGTCGGCTACCGCGCCGTCTATATCAACCGCATCAGCAATGACGTGGCCTTCCCTGACACGGTGACTACCGATCACAACTGGCTGCACGAAGTGCGCGGCACGCTGCGTTACCGCTTCAACTAATCGGGTCGGCGGGCCAGCCACGACGGCTCGCCTCTGACTTAGAATTGGCCGGCGTCCCAAAAGGGCGCCGGCTTTTTGCTGTCAGGCTGCTGGACAGGGGCAGGTGGGCTGTGCACACCTCTAGTGGTTCTGGGAGGATGAATATGAAAGTTCTGGTTATTGGCGCCGCCGGTATGGTTGGGCGGAAGCTGGTTGCGGCCTTGCTTGCTGCCGGACAGATCAATGACAAAGCCATCTCGTCGCTGACTCTGGCCGATGTGGTTGAGCCTCCGGGGTTGGGCATTGATATCGCGCACACCGTGATTGCTACTGATCTGTCGGAAGAGGGTGCGGCTGCCAGCCTGATCGCTGAACGCCCGGACATGATCTTTCATCTCGCGGCAATTGTGTCGGGAGAGGCCGAAGCGGACTTTGAGAAGGGCTACCGGATCAACCTGGAAGGCACGCGTGCGCTGCTGGAGTCGATCAGGCTCGCCAGCCAGTCCGAACCCTATTGTCCGCGACTGGTGTTCACCTCCTCGATCGCGGTATTCGGCGAGCCTCTCCCGGCCGTGATTGGTGATGAATTTCAACAGACGCCGCTCACCAGCTATGGCACGCAGAAAGCCATTTGCGAGCTATTGCTCTCCGACTATTCGCGACGCGGCTTTGTCGATGGCGTGGGCATCCGTCTGCCAACAATCGCGGTGCGACCGGGCAAGCCGAACAAGGCGGCTTCAGGCTTTTTCTCGGGGATCATCCGTGAGCCTCTTGCAGGACTTGAAGCGGTGCTGCCGGTTGCCGATACGGTGCGCCACTGGTTTGCCAGTCCGCGCGCCGCAGTGGGGTTTCTGTTGCATGGCGCTGCGATGGACACTGCGCAGTTGGGCAGTCAACGCAATCTGTCGATGCCAGGCCTTGCCGTGACAGTCGGCGAACAGATTGCAGCGCTTGAGCGGGTCGCCGGGCCAAAGGCTGTGGCGCTGATCCGGCGCGAACCCGATGCGGTCATTGCCGATATGGTCGCCGGCTGGCCCAAGGCCTTTGAGGCCAAGCGCGCCCGGTCCATGGGTTTTGTGGGTGACGCCAGCTTTGACGAAATTATCGAAATTCACATTGCCGACGAACTGGGTGGCAAGGTCGCGCTCTAGACGTTTTGTGCGTCAGACAAAGCTGTGGCGGGGTCGTGACCCCGCCACAATAGACTATTCTGCGTCTTTGGATGTCTTGGACTGCAGGGCGTCAACGATCTGCTGGCTGGAGATCGAACCGACTTCCTTGCCGTCCTCGTCCGTCACGCCAATTGTGTCGGCGCCGCTGGACAGCGCATCAATGACATCGGCAACCGGTGCGCCCATTTCGACCTGAACATCGTTGTCGGGGGTGGATGGCGTGCCCGGATCGTCGGTCAGCATCACGTCTGAGGCCTGCAATACCCGCAGCGGGTTCATATGGGTGACAAAGTCTTCCACATAACCATTAGCCGGATTTGCGGTGATTTCCTGCGGCGTGCCGCACTGGATGATCCGACCGCCATCCATGATTGCAATGCGGTTGCCCAGCTTGAAGGCTTCGTCAAGATCGTGGCTCACGAAGATGATGGTGCGCTTGAGCTTGGCCTGCAGTTCGAGCAGTTCATCCTGCAGACGCGTCCTGATCAACGGATCGAGGGCGGAGAAGGGCTCATCCATGAGCAGGATCGGCGCGTCAGTCGCAAAGGCGCGGGCCAGACCGACACGCTGTTGCATGCCGCCTGAAAGCTCTGAAACCTTGCTGTCAGCCCAGTCGGAGAGCCCGACCAGTTCGAGCTGTTCCTTGACCTTGGCTTCGCGCTTGGCGCGGCTCATGCCGCCCAGCTCAAGACCGAGCGCCACGTTGTCGGTAACATTGCGCCAAGGCAGCAGACCAAATTGCTGGAACACCATGGCGACGCTCCTGCGCCGCAGGCGCAGCAGATCGTCCTTGCTGCAATTGCTGGGGTCGCAACTCCAGTCGCCAACATTGACGTGCACGGCGCCACGGACCACGGGGTTAAGGCCATTGACGGCGCGCAATAAGGTTGACTTGCCCGAGCCCGACAGGCCCATCAGGACAAGGATTTCGCCTTCCTGAACGGTGAGAGAGCAATTGTGCACGCCCAGGATCTGCTGGGTTTCCTGCTGGATATCGGCACGGGTCTTGCCCGCATCCATCATTGGCAGGGCGCTTTCGGGCTTGTCCCCGAACACGATGCTCACATTGTCGAATACTACAGCGTCGGTCATTTCTGTTGGCTCCCTATGCGCAGCATCCGGTCAAGAATAATGGCGACGACGACGATGACGAAGCCACTTTCAAAGCCGAGAGCGGTGTTGACCGAGTTCAGGGCGCGCACCACGGGAACGCCGAGGCCATCGGCGCCAACCAGGGCAGCGACAACAACCATGGACAGCGAGAGCATGATGGTCTGGTTCAAACCGGCCATGATCTGGGGCAGGGCGTAGGGTAGTTCCACCTTGACCAGTTTCTGGGTGCCGGTGCCGCCAAAGGCGTCGACCGCCTCAAGCAATGGCGTGGGTGTGGTCGAAATGCCCAGATAGGTCAGGCGGACCGGCGCGGGCAGCACGAAGATCACGGTTGCGATCAGGCCGGGGACCATGCCGATGCCGAAAAAGACAATGGCGGGGATCAGGTAAACGAAGGTTGGCAGGGTCTGCATCAGATCAAGCACCGGCTGCATATAGCGATACAGTTTGGGGCGATGCGCCAGGAAGATGCCGATGGGCACACCAATGGCCATGCAGACAATGCACGAGCTCATCACCAGAGTCAGGCTCTCGGTGGTTGCTTCCCAATAGCCCTGGTTGAGAATGAACAGGAAGCCGACCAGCACCAGTGCGCAGGTCTTCCAATTGCGCTGCAGGACCCAGGTCAGGCCTACAAAGGCGGCAATGATAATCAGGGGGTGGGGCGTCTGCAGCACCCAGAGGAGGCCATCGATCAGGGCCTCGGCCGCATCGGCCATAATGTCGAACGCGCCAGAGAAATTGTCGCGGAGCCAATCGAAGAAGGCCGCTGCCCACTTGCCGATCGGGATCTTGTTGTCTGTCAGCCAGTCCAAAGCACTGCTCCTTTAAGGGACCAGCCCGACCCCATGGCCGGGCTGGTCATTGTCGTTAAAGGCCCAGTGCTGCCTTTACAGCGGCTGCGCCGTCGCCACCGTCCAGCGTGGTGACGCCATCAACCCAAGCCATAACGGCGTCGGGGTTGGCCTTCATCCATGCAAGCGATGCGTCGCCGGCTTCTTCGCCGTCATTGAGGATCTTGCCCATGATCTCGTTTTCCATTGGAAGCGAGAACTTCAGGTTCTGCAGCAGCTTACCAACATTGGCACATTCTTCAACATAGCCCTTGCGGGTTACGGTCTGAACGATGCCTTCGCCGCCGAAGAAGTCTTCGCCGCCGGGCAGGTACTTGATCGGGAAGGCCGAATTCATCGGATGGGGCGCCCAGCCAAGGAAGACCACGTCCTTGCCGTCCTTCACGAGGCGGTTGACCTGGGCCAGCATGCCCTGCTCGGAGCTTTCGACAACCTTGAAGCCTTCGAGGCCGTGGGTGTTGTTTTCGGCCAGCTCGACGAGATAGGCATTGCCTTCATTGCCTGGCTCAATGCCGTAGATCTTGCCATCCAGTTCGTCGCGGAAATCGGCGATCTTGGAATAGGAGGTCAGGCCCTTGTCAAAGGTATAGGCTGGAACGGCCAGCGTATAATTGGTGCCTTCAAGGTTGGTGGCGACCGCTTCGATCTCACCGCTTTCAAGGTATGGGCCAATGGCGCCAGCCTGAGCAGGCATCCAGTTGCCAAGGAAGATATCAACGTCATCGCTCTCGAGCGATGCGAATGTCACAGGCACGGACAGCACCTTGACGTCGACGTCATAGCCGAGGGCTTCAAGCACCTGGCGAGTCGCAGCAGTGGTGGTGGTGATGTCGGTCCAGCCGACGTCAGAGAAGACCACCTCTTCGCACTGACCAGCGGCGAAGGCAGAGGTCGACAGCAGCGACACAGCCAAAGCGCTCGTCAGCGTGAGAATAGGTTTAATCATGGGTTTGCTCCTGGGTGGCAAAAAGGGAACCAAAAATATTGTTGATTGACTGTTCAATCAAAACCTACATGATGGGCAATGTAAACCCCTTGGTCTGGAAAAGTGCGCAGATGCCGAAAATCGGAATGCAGCCATTGCGACGTCAAGCGATGATCCTCGCGACGATTTCCGAGATCGCTGCTGCGGGTACGCTCGACGTTACTGTGAGTCAGATTGCAAAGCGGGCCGGAATGTCTGCGGCGCTGGCCATGCATTACTTCGGAACCAAGGATAAGATCTTTCTGGCAGCGATGCGCTATGTACTCGAGTTGTATAAGCGGTCGGTCAAAACTAAACTTGAGGCCGCCAATGGGCCCTATGAGCGCATCGTCGGAATCATCGATGCGAGCTTTGACGCCAGTCAATTCGAGCGTGAAGTGGTGGCCGCCTGGCTGGCGTTTTACGTCCGTGCGCTGCAGTCGCGAGAAGCCAAACGATTACTTGACGTCTATGCCCGGCGCCTGAACTCGAACCTGCTGTTCAATCTGCGCCAGCTGTTCGATGACACGTCGGCCGAACAGATCGCGCAGGGTCTCGCATCGCTGATCGACGGCTTCTACATCCGTCACGCGCTGCAGGATTCGGTTCCCGACCGCAATGAAACCAGAGCCATGGTCCAGGATTATCTGGAGCTGTGGCTTGAAAGGAAAAACCGCCTTGGCCGCTAAGCCCAATATTCTCGTTTTTATGGCCGACCAGCTCAATGGCACACTATTTCCCGATGGGCCGGCCGACTGGCTGCATGCGCCCAACCTGAAGGCGCTCGCGGCCCGTTCCGCGCGCTTTGCCAATGCCTATACCGGCTCGCCGCTTTGTGCGCCGGGGCGCGCCAGCTATATGTCGGGGCAGTTGCCGCACCGCACGCGCGTCTATGACAATGCGGCCGAGTTTGCCTCCGATATTCCAACCTATGCACACCATCTGCGGCGGGCGGGCTATCATACAGCGCTGTCGGGCAAGATGCATTTTGTCGGTCCCGACCAGATGCATGGCTTTGAGGAACGCCTGACCACCGACATCTATCCGGCCGATTTTGGCTGGACACCTGACTATCGCAAGCCCGGCGAGCGGATTGACTGGTGGTATCACAATCTCGGTTCGGTCACGGGCGCTGGCATTGGCGAGATTTCCAATCAGCTCGAATATGACGACGAGGTCGCCTTTCAGGCCACAGCCAAGGTCTATGATCTGGGGCGTCGCCTGGATGACCGGCCATGGATGATGACCGTCAGCTTCAGCCATCCCCATGACCCCTATGTAGCGCGCAAGAAGTACTGGGATCTCTACGAGGACTGCGAGCATCTGATGCCTGCGGTGTCGGCCATGGATTACGCGGAACAGGACCCGCACTCCAAGCGGTTGCTCGATGCCAGCGATGCCAAGTCGTTCGACATCACCGAAGAAAACATCAGGCGGTCGCGTCGCGCCTACTTCGCCAATATTTCCTATGTCGATGACAAGATCGGCGAGGTGCTGACGGCGCTCGAAGGCAGCGAACAGTCGGACAATACGATCATCGTGCTGGTGTCCGATCACGGCGACATGCTGGGCGAACGCGGGCTGTGGTTCAAGATGAGCTTTCTTGAAGGCTCGGCTCGCGTGCCGATGATGATTGCGGCACCGGGGCTGCCCGCCGGCCGTATCGATACGCCGGTGAGCACCATGGACATCAATCCTACACTGGCCGATCTGGCGGGCATTGATCTGGGCGAGATCATGCCCTGGACCGATGGGGAATCGCTGGTGCCGCTGGCGCAGGGCACACCGCGGTCCACGCCTGTGCTGATGGAATACGCCGCCGAGGGCTCGGAAGCGCCATTGGTGGCGTTGCGGCTGGAGAACTGGAAGTACATCCATTGCGAGCTCGATCCGCCGCAATTGTTCAATCTGGCGAGCGATTCCGATGAACTGGTCAATCTGGCGGCTGATCCGGGCCACGCCGAACTGGCTGCCCGCTTTGCCGATCTGGTGGCCAAGCATTGGAATCTGGAAACTTTCGACGCTGATGTGCGCCAGAGTCAGGCGCGTCGGCTCATCGTCTATGAGGCGCTACGCAATGGTGCCTATTTTCCATGGGACTTCCAGCCGCTGCAAAAGGCATCGGAGCGCTTCATGCGCAACCACATGGATCTCAACGTTCTAGAACACAATCAACGCTATCCCCGAGGTGAATGAGCATGCGCAACGTCCAACCAACCGCGAGCCATTTCATTGATGGCCAATATGTCGAAGACAAAGCAGGTCAGGTTATCAACTGCGTCTATGCAGCGACCGGCGAGACCATCGCCACGCTGCATTCAGCCACCCCGGCGATCATTGATCAGGCGCTGGCTGCCGCGGTAAAGGCGCAGAAGGACTGGGCAGCGCTGCTGCCGGTTCAGCGAGGGCGTGTGCTGCGCAAGGCGGCCGACATCATCCGCGAGCGCAACCAGGCGCTGTCCGAGCTCGAAACGCTCGACACTGGCAAGCCAATCCAGGAAACGCTGGTTGCCGACGCGACATCGGGGGCGGATGCGCTGGAGTATTTTGGCGGCATTGCGGCCAGCATTACCGGCGAAACCGTCCCGCTGGGTGAGGACTTCGTCTACACCATCCGCGAGCCGCTGGGCGTGTGCGTTGGCATCGGGGCATGGAATTACCCGACCCAGATCGCCTGCTGGAAAGCAGCGCCGGCGCTGGCTTGCGGCAATGCCATGGTATTCAAGCCCAGCGAGATCACACCATTGGGTGCACTCAAGCTGGCTGAAATCCTGATGGAAGCGGGCGCGCCTGCCGGCTTGTTCAATGTCGTGCAGGGTTATGGCGATGTCGGTGCCAGCCTGATCGGCGACAAGCGGGTCGACAAGGTGTCGCTGACAGGCTCGGTGCCAACCGGCCGCAAGGTCTATGCGGCCGCTGCCGAAGGCATTCGCCATGTCACCATGGAGCTGGGCGGCAAGTCGCCACTGATCGTGTTTGATGATGCCGATATCGACAATGCCGTCAGCGCGGCGATCAACGCCAATTTCTATTCGACCGGACAGATCTGCTCGAACGGCACACGGGTGTTCGTGCATCGCGATATCCGGGCCGATTTCGTCAAACGGCTGGCCGAACGCACCAAGCTGGCCGTGATTGGCGATCCCATGGATCCGCAGACCCAGATCGGGCCGATGGTCACCGCAGCGCAGCGCGAGAAGGTGCTGGGCTATATTGCCACCGGCAAGGCCGAGGGCGCCAAGCTGGTGCTAGGCGGCGGGGTGCCGCAAGGCGAGCAGTTCGCCAATGCAAACTATATCGAGCCGACGATTTTCGAGGGCGTGACTGACGATATGACCATCGCCCGCGAAGAAATCTTCGGACCCGTTTTGTCGGTGCTCGAATTCAGCGGCGAGGCCGAAGTCATCGAGCGGGCCAATGCCACCGAGTTCGGCCTGGCGGCTGGGGTGTTCACCTCCGATCTGCAGCGCGGACACCGGGTGGTGGCCAAACTTCAGGCGGGAACATGCTGGATCAACACCTACAATCTGACCCCGGTCGAGGCGCCTTTTGGTGGCGTCAAAATGTCGGGCGTAGGCCGCGAGAATTCACGCGCCGCCATAGAACACTATTCCCAGATCAAGTCGGTCTATGTCGCCATGGGTGGCGTTGAAGCACCTTATTGATCGCGAGCAAGTGGCCAAGGGCCGCGGCAAGGATACTCTTATGCAAGCAGATTTCGTCATCATCGGTTCGGGTTCGGCCGGCTCCACCATGGCTTCTCGACTGAGCGAGAACGGGCAGCACTCGGTCATCGTGCTCGAATTCGGTGGCACCGACATGGGGCCCCTGATCCAGATGCCGGCGGCGCTAAGCTATCCGATGAACATGGCCATGTATGACTGGGGCTTCAAAAGCCAGCCCGAGCCCCATCTGGGCGGCCGCAAGCTGGTCGTGCCGCGCGGCAAGGTTGTGGGCGGATCGTCCTCGATCAACGGCATGGTCTATGTGCGTGGCCATGCGCGAGACTTCGACACCTGGGCGCAGAGCGGCGCCAAGGGATGGAGCTATGCCGATGTGCTGCCCTACTTCAAGCGTATGGAAGACTGGCATGCTGGCGGCCATGGCGGTGATGCGAAGTGGCGCGGCAAGGATGGCCCGCTGCATGTGACGCGTGGCAAGCGCGACAATCCGCTGTTCAAGGCGTTTGTCGATGCCGGCGAACAGGCCGGGTTCGAGCGCACCGACGATTATAATGGCGAAAAGCAGGAGGGCTTTGGCCCGATGGAGCAGACGGTCTGGAAGGGCCGGCGCTGGTCCACCGCCAATGCCTATCTCAAGCCGGCACTGAAGCGGCCAAACCTTGAATTGGTGAAGTGCTTCGCGCGCCGCGTGGTCATTGAAAATGGTCGCGCTGTTGGGGTGGAGATCGAACGGGGGGGGCAGATCGAAATCGTCAAGGCCAATCGCGAGGTGATCATTGCTGCCTCCTCGATCAACTCCCCCAAGCTGCTGATGCTCTCGGGCATTGGCCCGGCGGCGCATCTGGCCGAGCATGGCATCAAGGTGGTCGCTGATCGCCCCGGTGTGGGGCAGAACCTGCAGGACCATCTCGAACTCTACATCCAGCAGGCGTCCACCAAGCCCATTACGCTCTACAAGCACTGGAATTTGTGGGGCAAGGCGCTAGCCGGCGCGCAATGGTTGTTTTTCAAATCGGGTCTGGGCACCTCCAACCAGTTTGAGAGTGCAGGATTCATCCGCTCCAAGGCGGGTGTGGAATACCCCGATATCCAGTTCCATTTCCTGCCGATCGCGGTGCGTTATGATGGTCAGGCTGCGGCTGAAGGCCATGGTTTCCAGGCCCATGTGGGGCCGATGCGCTCGGCATCGCGCGGCGCTGTGACGCTGACCTCGGGCAATCCCAAGGACGCGCCCTCGATCCTGTTCAACTACATGTCCGATCCGCAGGACTGGGCCGATTTCCGGCACTGTATTCGTGTCACCCGCGAGATCTTTGGCCAGAAGGCGTTCGACGAATACCGGGGGGCCGAAATCCTGCCGGGGGCGGCGGCGCAAACCGATGACGAGCTTGATGCCCATATTCGCGAGCACGCCGAAAGCGCCTATCATCCCTGTGGTACCTGTCGCATGGGTTCGGCAGACGACATGTCGTCGGTGGTTGATGAACAATGCCGGGTTATCGGGGTCGAGGGGCTTCGCGTTGCCGACAGTTCGATCTTCCCCACCATCCCCAATGGTAACCTCAATGCCCCCTCGATTATGGTCGGTGAAAAGGCATCAGATCACATTCTGGGCAAGGGCATGTTGCCCGCAGAACACGTCCAGCCATGGATTAATCCGCGTTGGCAGGAATCTGATCGCTGATGGGTTGAGGTTGGGACTAGAAAATGCCCCAAATCTAAGGCATCGGTGCGTGTAACACTGATCGTCTTACTCATCTGACTGCAAAGGGCAGGCCACATGTCGGAAGTTCCTGTCCGTTCGCCGCTGCTCGCAGCCGGCGCCATTCTGTTCAGCGTGGCGCTGCTGATCATGGGCAATGGTCTGCAGGTGATGTTGCTGCCAATCCGTGGCGGTATAGAAGGCTTCTCGTCGTTTGAAGTGGGCATGCTCGGTTCGGGCTATTTCTTTGGCTTCGTGCTGGGCTGTGCCTTCTCGCCGCTGCTGATTATCCGGGCAGGGCACATCCGAACATTCGCGGCGTTGGTGGCCATCGCCTCTGCGGCGGCGCTGGGCTATCCGGTGGCGGTTGATCCGATCGTGTGGGTCCTGCTGCGCATGATCACCGGATTTTGCCTGTCAGGTCTGTATCTGGTGGTGGAAAGCTGGCTCAATGATCAGGCGACCAATGAAACCCGCGGTACACTGATTTCGACCTATGTGACGGTCAATTTCACGGTGATCACGCTGGGTCAGATGATGGTCACCCTGTTCAAGCCCGACTCGTTCGTGCTGTTCTCGATTGCCTCGGTGCTAGTCTCGCTGGCGGCGGTGCCGATCGTGATGACGCGCTCGACCCAGCCGCCGCCGATCACCATTGTGCGGTTTCGCCCCAAGCGGATGTTCCGACTATCCCCCACGGGCACTGTCTCGATCTTCCTGATCGGGGTGGCGACCGGTTCATTCTGGTCACTGGGGCCAACCTACGCCAATGCGGCCAGTGGCAGCATTACCGATGCGGCGTTGTTCATGAGTGCGGCAGTGCTGGGTGGCGCGCTGCTGCAGTGGCCCGCAGGCAAGATCTCCGACCATGTCGATCGACGCCTGGTAATGATCGGGCTGGCGCTCGCCTCGCTAATGGTTGGCGTGGTCATTCTCGTTGTGCCGCATGTGACCTGGCTCTGGCTTGTGCTTGGTCTGGCATTTGGGGCGGGGCTGTTGCCGGCCTATGCCATCGCGGCCTCGCACGTTTTCGATTTTGCTGATCGCTCCGACTATGTGGAGATTTCGGCGGGGCTGCTGCTGCTCAATGGTCTGGGATCGACAGTAGGTCCGCTGCTGACTTCGCTGGCCATCGAGCTGTTCGGGCCCAGTGGCATGTTCATCACCAATGGTGTGGTGATGATGGTTTTGATTGGTTTCGTGGCTGTCCGTCTCAGCCGTCGTGAAGGTCTGCCAGAAGAAGAAAAGGAAAACTTCGACTGGGGTACTGCAGGCGCCGTTTCGGTGGTGGGCGACGAAGAAGCCGTGCAGCTCAGCGATCTTGTGGTCCAGGAAAGCGATCTGGTGGTGCAGGAACCGGCCGCCTGAGGGCGGTCGGCAGGCATGCGAAAAAGAGTCATTGACGACCCTATGGGTTCGGGCGTATTTGCCGCCTCAGGACACCTTGCCCTAACGCAAGGCGATAGACCTGGGAGGGTCGTTGAAGATGGCTACTATGCCCCTGACCGCGCCGGCGGTAAAACCGGCTAATCCGAATTTTTCGTCGGGCCCGTGTGCCAAGCGTCCAGGCTGGACGGTTGAAGCGCTTGCCAATGCACTGGTCGGTCGTTCGCACCGCTCCAAGCCCGGCAAGGCCCGCATTCAGCGCGCCATCGACCTGACCCGCGAACTGCTCGAAGTCCCTGCCGATTACCGCATCGGCATTGTCCCTGCCTCCGATACCGGCGCTGTCGAAATGGCCATGTGGTCCATGCTCGGCGCGCGCGGCGTTGATATGCTGGCCTGGGAAAGCTTTGGCGAAGGCTGGGTCACCGACGTTTCCAAGCAACTCAAGCTCGATGATGCCCGCATCATCAAGGCGCCCTATGGCGAATTGCCTGATCTCGGCCAGGTCGATTTTGACCGCGACGTGGTGTTCACATGGAACGGCACGACCTCGGGTGTCCGCGTTGCTAATGGCGACTGGATCCCGGATGACCGCAAGGGTCTGACCATTTGCGATGCCACTTCGGCCGCGTTTGCGCAGAAGCTCGATTTTGCCAAGCTCGATGTGGTCACCTTCTCCTGGCAGAAGGCGCTGGGTGGCGAGGCCGCCCATGGCGTGCTGATCCTGTCGCCACGCGCTGTGGAACGGCTCGAGACCTTCAAGCCTGATCGTCCGCTGCCCAAGATTTTCCGCCTGACCAAGGGCGGCAAGCTGATCGAAGAAATCTTCGCGGCCGCCACCATCAACACGCCCTCGATGATCTGCATCGAAGACGCCATTGACGCCATGGAATGGGGTCAGTCACTGGGTGGCCTCGGCGCCATGCAGGCGCGTGCCGACGCCAATTTCAAGGTGCTCTCGGACTGGGTCGCCAAGACCGACTGGGTTGAGTTCCTCGCCAAGAATGAAGCCAATCGGTCCAACACCTCGGTGTGCTTGTCGATTGTCGATCCCGCTGTCACCGCGCTTGATGATGCAGCGCAGGCTGCTTTCGCCAAGGCGATTGTCGCCAAGCTCGACAAGGCCGCCGTGGCCTTTGACATCGGCGCCTATAAGGACGCGCCGTCGGGCCTGCGCATCTGGGCTGGCTGCACCATCGAGACGGCCGATCTCGCCGCGCTCGTGCCGTGGCTGGATTTTGCCTTCGCCGAAGAAAAAGCTGCCCTCAAGGCTGCTGCCTAATTACACCACCCCCTCCCAACCTCCCCCATCAAGGGGGAGGTGCTGATCGAGTATGCGGCACTGTTCGTGTCCCAAACGCGGAGCGACACCTCTCCCTCGATGGGGGAGGCAGGAGGGGGTGATTTCTCACACTCGATTTTCAAGGAGGGCTCTGATGCCCAAGGTACTCGTTTCCGACAAGCTCAGCATGGCTGCCGTTCAGATCTTCAAGGACAATGGCGTCGAGGTCGACTATCTGCCCGATCTTGGTAAGGACAAGGAAAAGCTGCTCGAGGCCATCGGCCAGTATGATGGTCTGGCCATCCGTTCGGCGACCAAGATGACCGAGAAGGTCATTGCGGCAGCGACCAATCTCAAGGTCATCGGCCGGGCCGGTATCGGTGTCGACAATGTCGATATCCCGGCGGCGACCAAGAAGGGCATCATCGTGATGAATACGCCCTTCGGCAATTCCATCACGACCGCTGAGCATGCCATTGCCATGATGATGGCGCTGGCCCGCCAGTTGCCCGAGGCCGATGCCTCGACCCGTGCCGGCAAGTGGGAAAAGAACCGCTTTATGGGCGTGGAAGTCACCAGCAAGACTCTGGGCCTCATTGGCGCGGGCAATATCGGCTCGATCGTGGCCGATCGCGCGCAGGGGCTGAAGATGAAGGTCGTGGCTTTCGACCCGTTCCTGACGCCAGAACGTGCGCAGGAAATCGGCGTCGAAAAGGTCGAGCTCGATGAATTGCTGGGCCGCGCCGATTTCATCACGCTGCACACGCCACTGATCGACGCGACACGCAACATTATCGACGCCGCTGCCCTGGCCAAGACCAAGAAGGGTGTTCGCATCGTCAATTGCGCCCGTGGTGGTCTGATCGACGAAGCTGCGCTCTACGAGGCTCTGAAATCTGGCCAGGTGGCTGGTGCTGCACTGGATGTGTTCCTGGAAGAACCCGCCACCGCCAATCCGCTGTTCGAACTGCCCAACGTCATCTGCACCCCGCATCTGGGTGCATCGACCGGCGAAGCGCAGGAAAATGTCGCGCTGCAGGTGGCCGAACAGATCTCGGCCTATCTCAATGCGGGCGAAATCACCAATGCGCTGAACTTCCCGTCGATCTCGGCCGAGGAAGCGCCGCGCCTGACGCCATTCATCAAGCTTGCTGAAGTGCTGGGTTCGTTCGCCGGTCAGCTCACCGAAACGGCCATCAAGGGCATCAAGATTGAGTTCGAAGGTGACGTCGCCAGCATGAATACCCGCCCCATGGTGGCCTCTGCCGTCTATGGCGTGATGCGCCCGATGATGCCCGATGTGAACATGGTGTCGGCACCGCAGATCGCCAAGGATCGGGGCATTGGCGTTGAAGTGGTGACCCGCGAACAGCAGGGCGCCTACGAGAACTATATTCGCCTCACCGTCGTGACCGAGCGTCAGGAACGGGCTGTGGCCGGTACGGTCTTCGCCAGCGGCAAGCCACGCGTCATTCAGGTCAAGAACATCAATATGGAAGCCGAACTGACGCCGTCGATGCTCTATGTGACCAATGAGGACAAGCCAGGCCATATCGGCCGTATGGGCACGTTGCTGGGCACGCTTGGCATCAACATCGCCAACTTCAATCTGGGGCGCGCCGAACAAGGCTCCGATGCGATTGCGCTGCTGTCGATCGATGGTCAGTTGACCGAAGCGCAGCTGGCAGAGATCGCCTCGCTCGAAGGCGTCAAGCAGGCCAAGGCACTGCGTTTCTAGACGATCGTTTTCATACCAAGTTCCAAGGGTCGGCGCTCAGGCGCCGGCCCCTTTTTTATGCGCGCATGCGCCGGGCGGCCCATTCGGCCATGGCGATGCCGCCGATGATGATGGCTGCGGCAATATAGTGATACACCTCCAGGCGTTCGCCCAGAATGATTACCGAGCCCAGCGTGCCGAATACCGGGATAAGATTATGGCTGGGCGCGGCGCGATTGGCACCGACCAGCTCGACGCCGCGCGCGTAAAACACCTGGCTGAACATGGATGGGAAAACCATCACATAGGCCATGACCGCCCAGACCTTGGGCGAGGCCTGCGGAACGGTGGCAAAGGCGCCCAGACCGCTGCCAAAGACCTGCAACATGACCAGTGCGGTAATCGCTGCGCCGGCAAAGGCCACCGCCATAAAGCTCATAATGTGCACTTTGGGCCGGAAGCGCAGGGCGAGCGTGTAGCTGGTATAGGTGAGGCAGGCCAGGATGATGAACCCGTCGCCGACATTGACGTCGAGCGTCAGGATGCGACTGAGATCGCCATGGGTGGCGGTCAAAGCAACGCCGGTTATGGCAATGAGCACGCCGATAATCTGCAGCAGGGTGGCGCGCACCCGAAAGATGATGAAATTGGCGGCCAGGATCAGCATGGGCAATGATCCCTGCTCGATCGAGGAGTTGACCGCGGTCGTTGTGGTCAGGCCGATATAGAGAAACCCGTTGAAAATCGCATAGCCAACGGCGCCATAGGCCATCAGCAGCGGCCAGTTGCGGCGTAGTACCGGCATGTCATCATGCAGGAAGCGCCAGGCGAAGGGCAGGATGAACAATGTGGCGCCGACGCAGCGGCTGGCGAGCAGCAGGAAAGGGTCCATCTCGCCCACCACCATCTTGGCGGCCACAACATTTCCACCCCAAAACATCGGGGCCAGAATCAGCATCAGATAGGGCTGGTCGAGCAGTCGGGCGGAAATGCCGCGATTTTGGTGTTCTAGCGGCTTTGTCATCGTGGCTCGGGTGATGTAAGGACAATCGGACTTAGCAGTTATTCGACCACGTTGAAACTTCAACAAAAGGTGGTCGGGGGGACAGACGTCCAAATTGGGGAAGGGGCGACATTCGTGTCGAGCCCTTTGTGTCGCGCCTATCCTGGAGATGGAATTCAATGGCTAATGTGGTTGTCGTCGGCTCGCAGTGGGGCGACGAGGGCAAGGGCAAGATCGTGGACTGGCTCAGCGAGCGTGCCGATGTCGTGGTGCGCTATCAGGGCGGTCACAATGCCGGCCATACGCTGGTCATTGACGGGGTGAGCTACAAGCTCGCACTGCTGCCGTCCGGTCTGGTGCAGGGCAAGCTCTCGGTTATCGGTAATGGTGTGGTTGTTGATCCCCACCACTTCGTCAACGAGCTGGAACGGCTGCGCGCCCAGGGGGTCAACATCACCCCCGAGTTGCTGCGCATCGCGGACAATGCGCCGTTGATCCTGTCGCTGCATCGCGAACTCGATGCGATCCGCGAAGATTCAAATTCGGGTCTGAAGATTGGTACCACCAAGCGTGGCATTGGTCCGGCCTATGAAGACAAGGTTGGCCGTCGTGCCATCCGTCTGGTTGATCTGAGCGAGCCGGACACGCTGATGATCAAGATCGAGCGGCTGCTCACGCATCATAATGCCTTGCGGCGTGGCATGGGGCTGGTCGAGATCGAAGCCCAAAAGATCTATGACGAACTGACAGCCGTTGCCGCCGACATCCTGCCCTTCATGGATCAGGTGTGGAAGGTGCTCGACGACAAGCGCAAGGCAGGCGACCGCATCCTGTTTGAAGGCGCTCAGGGCGCTCTGCTCGACAATGATCACGGCACCTATCCGTTCGTGACCTCGTCCAACACTGTTGCCGGTCAGGCTGCTGCCGGTTCGGGCCTGGGCCCTACAGCCATCGGCTATGTGCTGGGCATCACCAAGGCCTATACGACCCGCGTTGGTGAAGGGCCGTTCCCGTGCGAACTCGACGACGAAGTTGGCAAGCATCTGGCGGTCGTTGGTCGCGAGGTTGGCGTCAACACCGGTCGCCCGCGTCGCTGTGGCTGGTTTGATGCGGTGCTGGTGCGTCAGACGGTCAAGACATCGGGGATTACCGGTATCGCGCTGACCAAACTGGACGTGCTGGATGGTCTCAAAGAGATCAAGGTCTGTGTCGGCTATGAGCTGGATGGATCACGGATCGATTACTTGCCTGCCTCAATGGGAGCACAAGCGCGCGTTAAGCCAATCTACGAGACACTGGAAGGCTGGTCGGAGACGACAGCAGGGGCGCGTAGCTGGGCTGAATTGCCCGCTCAGGCGATCAAATATGTCCGGTTTATCGAAGAGCAGATTGGCACGCCGGTGGCGATGCTGTCGACGAGCCCGGAGCGGCTGGATACCATCTTGGTGGTTGACCCGTTCCAAGACTGATATTTTTTGTTACAAGACGTCGCTGACATCGTGAGTATCAAGTAACCAATGGCGGACTACAAAGAGCTGTTGCGCCGGGCCATCTCGGCACTGCCGGAGAACAACGGGGCTGCACGGCGTGCGGTCTACGAGAAGGCGCGTTCGGCCCTGGTTGGCCAATTGCGCGCTATTTCTCCGCCATTGCCGGCGCGCGATATTACCCAACATCGCTTGCAGCTCGAAGACTGTATCCGTCTGGTTGAACAGGAAGCCAGCGAGGCCGTTATCACGCTGGGACGCGAGGGAGCCCCCGCGCCCCGGGCCTTTGAGCCGAAACCTGTCGCCCCCAAAGCGCCTGAACCCAAGCCCGACGAACCAGAAGCTGTTACGTCCGAAGCGCCTGCGGACGTCGCTGAAGAAGACGTCGGCGAACCTGTTCCGAGCGAGACCAAGGCGCCGGCCAAGCCAGCAGCAAATGCGCCGAAGTCAACAGCTGGCATGTCGATCGAAGAGATCATTGCCGAGGCTGCGGCGACCGGCGGCACCTCCATGATCCAGGTGCCGACTGTCGCCAAACAGCCCGCCAGGGGCGAATCACCGGTCCTGCCGCAACGCACGGAACCACCGCGCAGTGCGCCACTTGCGCCGGTCTCCAACATCAGACCGCTCGAAACACCGAGTAAATCTGTGGGAAACGACACGCGTCGTGAACCCACGCCCGTTGCCGCCAATTCCGGCGCAGATCCCGTGCGCGCCAGCACGCGGGTGGAGCCCTCTCTCGGCGGCTCGGGGGCGGCCCTGCGCCAACAGACAGAGCCTACGGCATCAGTGGCTGTTGAGCCGGCGCTGTCGAGTGTTCGCGAAGTTGAACTTGAGGCCGTCGAGCCCGATACCAGCGAAGCGGAAGGCGCGATCGAGCGCGCCATCGAAACGCTTGATCGTGAAGCGCGCGGCGAGACCACCGATGACGCACCAGAATCTGCTCAGGACGTTGCCGAGCGCATGTTTGCTGCGCCCGGTGGCGACGTGGACAAGGCCGATGATAGTGGCTTTGTCTCTGCGCCCACGACAGCGCGAGCGGGTTCGGGGCTGACCATTTTCCTGATCGTGTTTGCCGTCTTACTGGTGGGCGTCGGCGGCGCCGGCTTCTGGGCGTGGCGCGAGGGGTATGTCGATCTCGACCAGATGTTCGGTCAGGCCCAGCCTGGCGTTACCGAGACTGCCGAGGTCACGACGCCAACAACGCCAACGCTGGATCCGGTTCAGCCGAGCGAAACCACGGATCCCGTGGCCGCACCCGGCAATACTGCCACGGTCCCCGCCGAAGGACCTGCTACCACGCTGGAGGGGCTGGAAGCGGATGACCGTCTGGAGCCAACGCCGCAGGCTGTGGTGCCCACCGGTACCGAGACCGCATTGCCAGCGCTGGATGGTTCTGAGGGCAAGAGCGAAGAGCGGCTTCCCGGACAGGATGCCAGCACACTGGCCGCCAATGATCCTAGCGCTTCAGTTGATCCTGCTGTGCTCGCCGGTAGCCAGTCACTGCTGCTTGAAGCCAGTGCCAATGGCACAACCGGTGCAGTTCCCTTCTCGGGCACTGTGGAATGGCGCGAAGGCGTTGATGAGCTTGGGCTTCCCACGTTGATTGGCCATGCGAGCATTCCGGCGCGCAATCTTGGCGTCGATGTTACGATCCGCAAGAATTCGGATCCGAGCCTGCCCGCCAGCCATCTGATGGAAGTGGATTTCCAGGTCACCGACACGTTCATCGGCGGCACGGTGGCCAATCTGCCCGGTGTGTTGCTCAAGGACGAAGAACTGGTGCCCGGCACGCCACTGGTTGGTGCATCGGCACGAGTGGTGGGGAACTCGTTCCTGTTCGCGCTCAGTGCGTCGCCAGACGACACCGCCACCAACACCAATTTGCTGGAAAACCGCAAATGGATGGATCTGGCCGTGGTTTATGGCACGGGCCGCAATGCGATCATCACGCTCGAAAAGGATGATGCGGCGCAGACCTTGTTCGACAAGGTGTTCGGCGCCTGGGCAGAGTAGCCGGGCGCTAGCCCGGCTGCAGTCGACCATCGATCAACTGATAGCGCCGGCTTGCCAGCGCCTCGACGTCATCAGCGTGATGGCTGACCAGAACAGTGTGCCAGCGATGGCGCAGCGTCAGGGTCCGCACCAGATCGCGGATGGTGACGCGCGTATCATCATCGAGCGCGGAAAAAGGTTCATCGAGCAATAGCACGGGGCGGTCGCGCAACAGCGTGCGCGCCAGCGCCACGCGCTGCTTCTGGCCGCCCGAAAGCGTGCTGGCGATCTGCTTTTCGAACCCCTCCAGCCCCACTTCGTCGAGTGCTTGGGCAACGCGCTTGTCAGCGTCGGCCCGCGTTGTGCTGGCGGGCAGACCGAGGCGGACATTCTTGTCTGTCCGCAGATGCTCGAACAGGCTTTCTGACTGCAGCAACAGGGATACCGGCCGTTCCTCAGGCAAAAGGGGCCGCAAGTCCGCGTCATCGAGATCGATGCGTCCTGCGATGGGGTGCAGGAAGCCAGCCAGCAGATCCAGCAGGGTGGACTTGCCCGAGCCGCTGGCGCCCGAGATTGCGGTGATCTCCCCGGGGGCTGCGTCAAAGCTGAAGTTGTAGGGAACAGCCTGGCCCGGATGGGCGAAGGCCAGGGCGTCAACGCGCAGCATTGGCGATCCTTTCGAAGAGCTTGGGCAGGCCGACAAAGGCCACTATGGTGCCAATCAGCAGGATAGCGGCAATCGCGGCGGCATCATTGCTGCGATAGGCGCCCAGTGCCCGGAACATCATCAGCGGCAAGGTCTGGAAATCCTGAGTACCGAACAGGGCGATGACGCCAAGATCGCCGAGCGAAAAACAAAACGCCAGCGCGAGCATCACGCCAATATCCTTGCCCAGCAATGGATATTCCACGGCAATGAATTGCCGCCAACCTGACAGACCAAGGGTGCGTACGAGCTTGCCGCGGGTGCGGGCGATGGCTTCGAGCGGGGGGCCCAGAGTGGCCATGGCGAAGGGCAACGCCAGCAGGCTGTTGGCCAGGATGACTACGGCTGGCGCTGCCGTGGCCGGGGCTATGCCGAGCGAGCGGACCAGCAGGAAAAAGCCCAGCGAGAGCACAATCGCGGGGACGGCGAGATAGGCAAAGGCGGGCATGCCCAGCAGCGTGCGCATCAGCCCATTGGCCGTGGCGGCGCGTCCCAGTGCCAGTCCCAGCGCCAACCCCAGCGTCAGCACTGCCGACGCGATGCCGATTGTGAAGCTACTCAGCGTCGCCCACCAGAAGGCGGGTTGTGTCAGCACGCGACCCAGTCCGGTGGTCAGGCCGTCGGAAAGCACTGCCGCGAGTGGCAAGACGAAGCCGATGGTGCAAATCAAAAGCACGATGGCTTGTAGCCAGCGCGCCGTCGTGCCATCGCGCCACGAAGGGGCCGCTGACGGCCCGAAACTGGTGGGGATCGGCGTCAGCGCTGCTGCCATCAGAATGACACCCGAACAGACCGCGATCTGGGTCAGGGCCAGACGCACAGCGCCCACCAGATCGAAATCGAGCCGGACCGCGGAATAGATGGCCACTTCCAGGGTCTGATTGGCCGGGCCCCCGCCAAGCAGCAGCACGATGGGAAAGCTGGTGAAGGCGAGCAGGAAGATGATGGCCGCCAGCCCCGGTACCGTGCTGCGCATGGCGGGCCAGTCGAGAATGGTAAAGCGTTGCCAGGCGGTCAGGGCAAGGGATTGCCCGGTCTTTAGCTTGCCAACGGGAATGCCATCGAGCCGCGCCAGCATGATGCGGGCGGCAAAGGCGCCATCAAGGATAACGTGGGCCAACAATATGCCCGATAAGCCGAAGGCGGGATTGCCCAATGGAAATCCAAACAGGGCGAGACTGGTCTGATTGATCCAGCCATTGCGCCCCCAGACGGCCAGTAGGCCGAAGGCGACGACCATGCCTGGCGTTACGATGGCGGAGGCGAACAGGCCCACCAACAGATCGCGGCCGGGAAAGCGCAGGCGATTGAGGGCCCAAGCCAGTGCCATGCCCACGCTGATCGAGAGCAGCGTGGTCAGCCCGGCCTGAATGGAGGTCATGCGCAAAAGATGGGGAATGTCGATGCGCGATGCGGTGCCCTCGCTGCCGGTGGCGGCAGCGAGGATTGCCCATAGGACCAGGGCGATAAGGCTCACAATGCCCAATGCCAGGGCGATCGCAATGGCGATGCGGGCGGGGCGATTGGGCAAGGTGAGCATTGTTTTGGCCTAACGCCTACTGCACAGCACTGAGCATTTCGTCGATCCAGGCCTTGGAGTCGGCGGCAATCTCGGCGTCCGTCACCGTCAGCGTCTTCTCGGGCTGGGGCAGGGTGGCGTAAGTGGGCTCAAGCTGATCGCCCAGATCGATGACGGGCAGCATCCAGTTGGTGGTTGGGATGATTTTCTGCGCATCGGGCGAAGTCAGGTAGTCGAGGAACTGGCGGGCCAGTTCCTGCTGCTCGGAGGATTTGAGAATGCCAGCCACTTCGGTCTGGGCCAAGTGGCCTTCGCTGAACAGAGCTGCATGCACCGTGTCGTCACCCTCGGCGATGATGTGATAGGCGGGGGAGGTGGTGTAGCTGAGCGCCATGTCAGCTTCGCCCTGCAGGAACAGGTTGTAGCTCTCGCTCCACTCGCGTGTGACGCTAAGAATGTGGGGCTTCAGGCCTGCCCAGATTTCTGGCGCGCGATCGCCATAAGCAGCGCGGATCCACATGACCAGACCCAGGCCGGGCGTGGCGGAGCGGGGGTCCTGCACGGCGATCTTGAAGTCGTCAGGCAGCGCAATCAGTTCTTCGAACGAGGTGGGCGGCGTGGCCACGGTGTCGGTGTCATAGACAAAGGCAAAGTGCGCATAATCGAAAGGCACGAACTGCGCGTCAGTCCAGGCCTGGGGCAGGTTCAGCCCGCTCATATCGAGCCCGTGATCGGCAAACAGGCCGGTGTCGCGCGCTTCCCCGGCGATGGCGGTATCGAGGCCCACGATGATATCGGCCTGGGTGGTGTCGCCTTCGAGCTGGACGCGGCGCAGCGTGCCGATCGAGCTGTCGGCGGCAATCCATTCAACGGTGCAGCCGCCGCAGATGGCTTCAAAGCCTTGCTTGAGCACAGGGCCCGGGCCCCAGTCGGCGGCGAAGCCGTCATAGGTATAGATTTTGAGGGTCGGCGCGTCCTGGGCCGAAACGGGGGCTGCGAACAGTCCGAAAAGGACCGCAGCAACGATGCAGGTAGATTTGACCATGGGTCATCCCTTCGTCGATTGCGGTCATGAAAGAAGGGGATGTATGTCAATGGCGGGACGTCACGAGATGCCCTTGCCATCTCGAACTTCCTCCGCCAGCATGACCTGGTTCAGGTTCAATGGGTAACTCTCAGCTCCGGAAATTCCGGAACACCCCAGCGAGACGCCCCACACTTAATGAGAGCGTTGTGACAGTGCAAGAGACTTCCGTGCATCCCGCGGACGCCCAGATTGTTGGCTTTGATCGCCCGATGGCCATTGTTGGCGGCGGTGCCGTTGATCTGGTGCTGCTGCGCGAACTGGCGGGGCGAAATGTGGCTCTGGTCGGCGCTGATGGCGGCGGCGATGCCATTGATGCAGCCGGACTGGTACCCGAATTGATCGTCGGTGATCTCGATTCCCTGCGTGATCGTGCGGGCTGGGAGCGCCGCACACAGGTCATCCACATCCCTGAACAGATCACCACCGATTTTCAAAAGGCGCTCTATTCAACCCAGGCACCGGTGACGCTAGCCTTGGGCATGACCGGCAAACGGCTGGACCATACATTGGCGGCTCTGAGCGCTGTGCTCAAATATGCCCGGGCACGGAAGATCGTGGTGGTCGACGAGGTCGATGTGGCGCTGGCGGTGGTAGGGCCTGTCGCCTTTGAGGCCGGTGCCAAAGAACGCGTATCGATCCACCCCCTGGTTCCGGTCAGCTTCACGCGGTCAACCGGTTTGCTCTATCCGCTCGACGGACTACGTCTTGAACCGGGTGGACTTGGCGGCACGTCCAATGAAGGTCTGGGCGGGCGGGTCGAGATTGTGCCAGCCGACGATACGCCCTGGCTGCTGATCCTTGGCAAGGAGCGGCTGTGGGATCTGATCAGCGGCCTGCTGGCACCGTGAAGCGCCGCGCATAGAAAAGGCCCGCGAGATGCGGGCCTTTTAAGTCGTTCTGGATATTGGGCCTACTGGCCGCGATAGCGCATACGGCCGATCTCGTCATATTCAGACTGTTCGACCTTGAGCTGTTCAGCGGCTTCGCGCTGATGCTCTCGCTGGTCGAGCAGTTCGACCTTTTTGAGGTCTTCGAGCGCTTCTGCCAAAGCGTCCTGCGCGGCCTCGAGTTTGCCCCGCATGTCATTGGCCGAGGCGAGCAGATTGTCCCGTCGGGTCAATGCCGCCTTGGCAAAGGTTGAATAGGCAAAATGGGCGATGTCCGAGATGCCGGTCTTGGTATGCTCGATCTCGATCTGCTGGTCGAGTTCGGACGCCATGCGTTCGAAATCGTTGACCATCATTTCGATCTGCGCAACCTGGCGGCGCTTCTCGTCAACTTGAAATTTTTTGAGCCGGATAAGGCTCTCGCTGCGCGATTTCAAGACTTGTACTCCTTACACACCAAGTCAGTTCCGAGGCCAATACACTGCCCCATCAGTCTGCCGCGCCCGCTTCGGCAATGATCGCTTCGAGCATTTGATAGCCCTGGGCAACCGTTGTCGTTTCTTCCCGGTCCTGGCTTAGAAAAGCCTCCAGAGCCGGATAGATGGCGATCGCGCGGTCCACTTTCGGATCTGACCCTTTCCGGTAAGCCCCCAGCCGGATCAGTTCCTCCATGTCGGAATAAATCGACATGAGCTCTCGCGCCTTGGCCAGAACCGGTCGAAAATCGACCGGCACACACCCTGGCATGGTGCGCGAGATGGACCGGAGCACGTTCACCGCCGGGTATCGTCCCCGTTCGGCAATACCGCGCTCCATCACTATGTGCCCATCGAGAATACCGCGAACGGCGTCGGCAATAGGCTCATTGTGATCATCACCTTCGACTAAAACGGTAAATAGTCCGGTAACAGAACCGGTTGTTGGTGTGCCAGGACCGGCCCTTTCCAACAATCGCGGCAATTCTGTGAACACTGTGGGTGGATAACCCTTTGCCGTGGGTGGCTCGCCAATGGCCAGACCGATTTCGCGCTGGGCCATGGCAAAGCGGGTCAGGCTGTCCATCATACACAGCACGCGCTTGCCCTGATCGCGGAAATACTCCGAAAGGGTCAGGCTCATATAGGCGGCCTGACGCCGCATGAGCGCGGCCTCGTCAGAAGTGGCCACCACCACGACGGCGTTGGCCAGCCCCTCTTCACCCAAATATTCCTGAATGAACTCGTGTACCTCGCGGCCGCGTTCGCCAATCAGGCCGATAACGGCGACGTCGACATTGGTATTGCGCGCCAGCATGGACATCAGCACGGATTTGCCCACGCCAGAACCGGCGAAGATGCCCAGACGCTGCCCCTCACACACAGTAGTAAAGGTATTGAGACAGCGCACACCCAGATCAAGCGGGTCACCGACCCGAACACGGTCATGGGCGAGCAGCGGGTTTTGCCGCAATGGATAGGCGGTGGCCCCTCGTGGCAGCGGTCCTTTGCCATCAATGGGTTCGCCATTGGCGTTGATCACTCGGCCCAGCCAGCCATGGGAGGGAAAGGCGGCGCCGTCATTACGCTGAAAAATTGCCTTGCAGCCAAGCCGTACGCCAGAGAGCTGTCCGAAGGGCAGGCAAAGGGCATGGCCATCCTTGAAGCCGATGATCTCGGCGGCCAGGTCATCGCCATCGGTGGTCTCGATCTGGACCCGACCGCCCACGCGCAATTCGCGCACGGGACCAACGATTTCAATGAGCAGGCCCTGCACGGATTTGACGCGGCCATACACCTCGATATCGTCAATCGCCTCGATGGCTGAGATCAAAGCTTTCATCGTTGGTTCAATTTGTCCGGCGTGTTGATGGCATTAAGGTTTCCAGCCGTCTCGAATCGACAGCATTTACGAATCACAGAGTAACCCATCGTTAAGCAAAAGGCGCTATCACAGGGGTTGGACCGGTCCGTCCGCTGCTCGACGTGTGACCCCGTCCAAACCCCCATACAGCCGCAATTGCGTGAGTCTAAAGAGTCGGTTGCGACGGCTACTTAAACCATTTTCTTAAGAAAAATTGATAAGATTAACCCTTAAATTTCAATAACTTAGACTTAATTGAGAGTAACGGCATTTGCGTATTGCGGAACCGAATTAAACTTTGTTAACTATTTGGACTTAGGGTTCAGTCATATCCAGTAGGGTTGGCGTGGGCAGGCCAGGTCCCACGGTTCCAGCAGGAACGAATGACAAGGGGAATATAATGCGGGTACTCCTCATAGAGGACGACAGCGCTACAGCGCAGAGCATCGAATTGATGCTCAAGTCGGAGAGCTTCAACGTCTATACCACCGACCTCGGTGAAGAAGGCGTCGATCTCGGCAAACTATATGATTATGACATCATCCTTCTCGATCTGAATCTGCCTGACATGAGCGGCTATGAGGTGCTTCGCACCCTGCGCGTCGCCAAGGTGCAGACGCCGATCCTCATCCTTTCCGGTCTTGCCGGTATTGAGGACAAGGTGCGTGGCCTCGGTTTCGGTGCCGATGACTACATGACCAAGCCCTTCCACAAGGACGAGCTCGTGGCCCGCATCCACGCCATCGTTCGGCGTTCCAAGGGTCATGCCCAGTCGGTCATCACGACCGGCGAACTCACGGTCAATCTTGATACCAAGACCGTTGAAGTCCAGACCCAGCGTGTTCACCTGACTGGCAAAGAATACCAGATGCTTGAGCTGCTTTCCCTCCGCAAGGGCACCACGCTCACCAAGGAAATGTTCCTCAACCACCTCTATGGTGGCATGGACGAACCCGAGCTCAAGATTATCGACGTGTTCATCTGCAAGCTGCGCAAGAAGCTCAGCGTGGCCACCGGTGGCAAAAATTACATCGAGACCGTCTGGGGTCGTGGCTACGTGCTGCGCGAGCCAGATGATGCCGAAAACTATTCGGAAAACGTCGCCTAACGTCTCCAGGCGCACTGCAAATCTGGTGAACCCCGTTCGGCATCGTCGAGCGGGGTTCATTGTTTTTTCACTGGTGAGAACGGCTTGCGGTGGCCGTGACTTGCTGGTTTCATCACCAATCATGAACACCGAGAGCGATACCCATCGCGCCATCAACACTGTCTGGAAAATCGAGCGCCCGCGCCTGATAGCGGGGCTCACGCGCGTGGTGCGCGATATTTCGATGGCCGAAGAACTGGCGCAGGATGCGCTGGTGGCCGCGCTGGGGGCATGGCCCGAGACGGGGGTGCCTGACAATCCTGGTGCCTGGCTGATGCAGACGGCGAAACGTCGGGCCATTGACCAATTCCGCCACCGGGCAATGGCGGCCAACAAATTGGCGGAAGTGGCGCATGGGATCGCGGTGGATACACCTGACGCGGTTTCGGTCCTGCACGAAGCGCTGGATGACGATGTCGGCGATGATCTGCTGCGGCTGATGTTCACCGCCTGTCACCCGATCCTGTCGGCGCCGGCGCGGGTTGCGTTGACGCTGCGGCTATTGGGCGGGCTGACTACCCAGGAGATTGCGCGGGCCTTTCTGGTGGCCGAAACCACAATCGGGCAGCGCATTGTGCGCGCCAAGAAGGCGATCGCTGACGCCAATATTGCCTATGAAGTGCCCCGAGGTGCGGCGCGGGAAGCGCGGCTGGGATCGGTGCTGGGCGTGATCTATCTGATCTTCAATGAAGGGTACTCGGCAACGGCGGGGGCGGACTGGATGCGTCCGCAATTGTGCGAAGAGGCGATGCGGCTGGGGCGGGTTCTGGCAAGGCTGATGCCTGAGGAATCCGAGGTGCATGCGCTGGTGGCGCTTATGGAAATCCAGGCATCGCGGCTTGGGGCGCGGACCGATGCGGCGGGGGAGCCGATCCTGCTGCTGGATCAGGATCGTTCGCGCTGGGACTGGTTGCTGATCGGGCGTGGGCTTGCGGCGCTTGATCGGGCAGTGGCGCTGGGTGGGGGTGAGCAGCCCTATGCCTTGCAGGCGGCAATAGCGGCCTGTCATGCCAGTGCCCGCAAGGCCGGGGACACGGATTGGTCAAGGATTGCAGCGCTTTACGGCGTGCTGGTGACGATGACGCCATCTGCTGTGATCGAGCTGAACCGGGCTGTGGCGGTGTCGATGGCAGAAGGGCCTGCGGCAGGGCTGGCGCTGCTCGCGGCAATTGCGGACGATCCCGTGCTCAAGGACTACCACCTATTGTTCAGTGTGCGCGGGGATTTGCTCAGCCGATTGGGGCAGGGGGCGGCGGCGGCCGGGGCGTTTCGGCGGGCGGCCGAGCTGACCCGCAACGGGCGGGAGCGGGCGTATCTGCTGGGTCGGGCCGCGACTGAAGGGGGCCGCTAGGCGGCCTGATCGAGATCGAACTTGGCTTCGAGAATGGCGCGGTTGAACGGCTTCATCATGTAATCGCTGGCGCCGGCCTTGAGAGCCAGGGCGATGGCGCCGATGTCGTTTTCGATGGTGCAATAGACTACGTGGGGCTTCTCGCCACCCTCGTAACCCCTGAGAAGCTTGAGGAATTCGAGCCCGGAGAGGATGGGCATGTTCCAGTCGAGCAGGATGGCATCGGGCATTTCAGCGCGACATTTATCGAAGGCTTCCTGCCCGTCTTCGGCTTCGTCGACGATGTAGTCCATGTCCTCGAGGATGCGCCGTGCGACTTTACGCACGACGGTCGAGTCATCGACAATCAGGCAGGACTTCATTTCAACATGGCTCCAGAGCGACTAACGCCACCCCCATTGTGGCGCAGCACTTCCTAGGAATTGGTTAGCAGACTGCTGACGTTCAGACGCTCTGAACAGGTTCTTCAGTGACTTCTGCTGCAACCTGGGGGGTCGCGGTGAAGTAGAACACGTCGTTTTCGATGCCGATGGCAATATCCATGTCGGTCATGCGAGCGAGCAGGCCGGTATAGAATGGCTGAATGCCGCGCGCATCGACGAAGCCCTCATCGGGCGTGCCGGCGAGCAGGCCAGCAGCGCCGGATGGGATCAGGGTCTTCTGACGCTTCTCCGGATCGCTCTTGGAATGGAATTCAAACTTCTCATGACCGGCATCGCCGGATATGGCGGCGGTGACCTGGCCACCACGGGGAACCGACATGGCCGCAATGAGCAGCATGTTCATGAACAGCTTGGCCTTGTGCTTGGGCAGCAGGATCAGCGGCACGCTCCACTCAAGATCAGCCTTTTCGATCTCGAACAGGATGCGGGCGACGCGTTCGCATTCGCGGGTGTCGATATCGGTGCCCGAGGTCGAGGAGGCGCCATAGGCAAGACGGGCGAATTCGAGCTTGGCGCGGCTCTGGCGCGCGGCGCTGGCGATCAGATCGCGGGCGCCATCGGCCATTTCTGTCTGGGCCGGGTCGCCAAGCACTTCAAGGCCATTGCCGATTGCGCCAATGGGGTTGATCAGGTCGTGGCAGACGCGGCTGCAGAGCATCGCCGCGAGGTCGGTTGCCTTAAGGTCGATGATGTCAGCCATTTTGCTGTCTCCGTAGCGCCAGATATGTCGGCAAGAATCACTTTTTCAGACATTAGAGGGTGGCGGGCAAAAGTGGACCCCAAATTGTTTCCACTGCGGCCCGGTCCACCGCGAAGTTCAGCGGATCGACAGGTTCTTGGCCAGATCGGGCCATTTTTCCTCGGCGGTGCGGGCCGCCGCGTCGGGCGATAGCAGGAATGCCTCGCGATTGGCCGCTGAATAGAACAGATAGAGCCGCTGTTTGAACACGGTGAAGATGGATGCGTCACTATCGGAAATGAAACCGCGCGAGACGCCGGTGACGTCATGGCCGCCAAACTGGGGCGCGTAAACATCGGGCGCCGTCGCGAAAATATCGCGATTGGCGGCGGTGGCGAAATACCAGGGCACATTCTGCCAGGTGTACTCATAATCGGAGCGCCCCCTCAGCGGCTCCGGCTCGGTAAAATAGCTCACCGGATCCATGCCGCCCATGGCGATGCCGGTCAGCGGATCGGTGACGATCAGGGTGACCACAGACTGTGCCTGAGCCGGTTGCACGGTGAGCGGAACCGTGCCGAAAAGCGGCAAAACAAAGGCAAGAATGGTTAAGATTTGTTTACAGGTTTGCGTCATCTTCAAACCAAGGATCGGCATGCGGATGTTTTCGAGGTTGCCCGACAAAAGTTAAGGTCCAAGCCCTAACAAGCTTGTAATTGCCAATTTCGCCGTTCGCCTTGGGAGTTTCCGATGTTCAAGCGCCTCGCCATCCTGATTGCTGTCCTGTTTGCGGTCAGTGCACCGATTCCTGTGGCCTTCTCACAGGGTTCGCTCAGTGACACCTATTCGGGTGATGATCTGGTCAATAGCGGCAAGCAGTTCTTCGGCTCTGCATCGCAGGGGCTGGCCTCCGTGGTCGAGCGGGCGGTCAGCCAGTTCGGCCTGCCCAATGGCTATATTCTGGGTGAAGACGCTGGTGGGGCGCTGTTTGCCGGCGCTCGCTATGGCGAGGGTGTTCTGCATACCCGCAATGTGGGCGAGTACAATATCTACTGGCAGGGTCCATCGATCGGCTTTGACGTTGGTGGCGATGGCTCCAAGGTCATGATGCTGGTGTATAATCTGAGCCAGGTGCCCGATGCGCTGGGACGCTATGCCGGCGTTGACGGTTCGGCCTATGTGCTGGGCGGCTTTGGCATGACGGTGCTCAAGCGCGGCAATGTGGTGATGGTGCCGATCCGTTCGGGCGTTGGCGCCCGGCTGGGGATCAATGTAGGCTATCTCAAGTTCACCAATGAGCCGACCTGGAACCCCTTCTGATCGCGCTTCTAACCTATTGAGCGATCAAATCTTTGATGCCGGGGCCGAAAACCCCGGCATTGTCGTGACTGGGGATCGCGGCCGCGTTAGGGTTAACAAGTCGCCAAGATAGCGATCTGGTCGCATAGATGCCAGAACAGGGCAGTCCATGCGGATCTGGGTCGCGTGGTTTCGGAGTTCGGCCGATGCTCATTGAGAACATCATGTATTTTGCGCTGGGCTTGCTGATTGCGAGCCTGGTTGCGCTGATCATTCTTCCTGCGGTGTGGAAGCGCGCCGTGCGTCTGACCAAGCGCCGCATCGAGGCTGCGACCCCCATCACCATGGCTGAATTCCGCGCTGACAAGGATCAGCTGCGGGCCGAGTTCGCTCTGTCGACCCGTCGTCTGGAAATGAATGTGGAGACGCTGCGCAAGCGTCTGGCCGAGCAGCTGGGCGACGTCAACCAGAAGCGCAGCGATCTGGGGCTGATCAAGGCCGAGCGCGACAAGAACCTCGAGATCATCCGCGAGCTGGAAGGCCGCGAGGTCGAACTGCGCAGCCGGGTGACCGAGCTGGAGCGCGAGGCGACCGATCTGACGCAGCGCCTGCGGATGCGCGAGCGCGATCTGGACAGCCGCAGCGGCGAGCTGGCGACGCTGCGCGATGCGGTCAAGAACACGCTGCCCAAGGGCACGGTGGTCGATGGCAAGACGCTTACGGGCGATTATGATCACGATGTAGACCGCCTGAGCACGGCGCTGGCGATTGAGCAGAAGCGCGCCAATTTCCTCGAAGAGCAGGCCAAGAGCCTGGTAACCCGGCTGGAGACGTCTGACCGGCGCAGCGCTGAAACCAGTGCCGCCATCGCCCAGATGCGCAGCGCGCTCGCCGGGCAGGACGACAAGAAGGCCGAAGAGGCCGAAAACCTGGTCGAAGCTGAAGCGCGCATCGCCAATGCCGAAAACCGGCTCAACGCCATACTGGCCGAGAGCAATCAGGTGGTCGACAAGGCTGCGGGCCGGGCCGAGCAGCTGCTGGCCGACAAGCTGGCGCTCGAGGCCGAGGTCGAAACGCTGCGCAAGAAGGTGACCAGCGTTGAATCCTCGATCATGTCCGACTGGGACAGCGATCGCATGGAAGAGGCCTATCTGCGCGAAAAGCTCAACGACATTGCCGCCAGCGTCAGCCGGCTGGTCTATGCGGTGGACACCGACACGCCAGTGGATCAGGACGGCGAAGAGAGCCTGTTTGACCGGGTGCAGCGGTTTGCCGATGATGGCGAGAGCCGCGATGCGCTGCCGGCAGAACCCAGCGCCGGCGACCGGCGCGGTTCGGTGTCTGATCGCATGGCGGCGCTGCGGGAAATCCAGGACCGCTAAGCCGGTCCCTGCGCGCGCGAAAAGATTATTCGATAACGATGCTGCGGGTGAGTTCACCGGTTTCCTGATTGAACAGGGACAGGGTGGTTACGCCATTGATGGTATAGGTGACATTGATGGCGCCTTCGCTGACCGAGGCCGCAATAACAGCTGCACCGGCGGGCAGGGCGACAGCCTCGGCGACGGGCGGCGGCGGGGCATCGCGCATCACGCGATAGACAAGGGCGAAGCCAATCGCCATAAAGCCCAGCAACAGAATGCCGATCGAGATACCGAACGAGCGGCGTGCCTTCCCCAGCATGGCAAGAGCTTCAGGCGTCAACGGCGCATCTGGCTTTTGCTCGCTGGGCCCAGTTTCGTTAGGATTGTCCATGGCCGAAAATACCGCACTAGAGTTCGAGGGCGACGAAGTTGAAGTCGTGGTCGATGCCGCAATGGCCGGTGGCCGGCTTGATGCCGCCCTGGCCAAGGTACACACTGTGCTCAGCCGCAACCGGATCAAGGATCTGATCCTGACTGGCGCCGTCACGATTGACGGCAAACCCGTCAGTGAGCCCAAATACCGGCTTAGCGTCGGCGAAACAATCGTTCTTCTGGCCCCGCCCCCAGAAGATCCCGAGCCGCAGGCCGAGAACATCCCGCTCGACATTCTCTATGAGGATGATCAGGTGATCGTCATCAACAAGCCGGTGGGCATGGTGGTGCACCCCGCGCCGGGCGCGCCCAATGGCACGCTGGTCAATGCGCTGATCTATCACTGCGGGGAAAGCCTGCAGGGGATTGGCGGGGTCAAGCGCCCCGGCATCGTGCATCGGCTCGATCGCGACACATCGGGCGTGATGGTTGCGGCCAAGACCGAGCGGGCGCATCGGCATTTGTCGGCGCAGTTTGCCGACCATGGCCGGACCGGACCGCTGCACCGCGCCTATATCGCTTTTGTGTGGGGCTCTACGGAAACGGCCAAGGGCAGCATTGATGCGCCTTTGGGGCGCGACCAGAACAACCGCCTCAAGCAGACCGTGCGCAAGGACGGTCGTGAGGCGATCACCCATTACATGGTCGAAGCGCGCTTTGGCGACGATGGCTGGGACATTACCCGCATTCAGTGTCAGCTCGAGACCGGGCGGACGCACCAGATCCGCGTGCACATGGCCCATATCGGCCATCCGCTGGTTGCTGACGCAGTTTATGCCTCGGGTTATGCCACCAAGGTCAACAAGCTGCCGCCTGACGTGGTGGGGCCCATCCAGGCGCTCGGCCGGCAGGCGCTGCATGCTGCCGAACTGGGTTTTGAGCATCCAGTGACCAAGGAAGAGATGTTCTTTGAAGCCCCGTTGCCGCCCGATCTGGATGGGCTGGAAACGGCGCTGAGCGCGTATAACAAGGCGTTTGCCCGCTAACTCACCGCAAGGTGAATGATCGGATCGGGCGTTGATGCGTTTCATTGACAGTGCCCGTAAAGTCGCTGGCAACCATTGCGCATTTGTAACGTTTGTCGGTGTTGGCACATCTTACATTCGCCAAAGTGGCACTTATATATCTATCGTAGTTTGCCGATGCGCCGGTTCGGGCACGGGCAGACTTGAGGCGTCCGCCCGCGGAATGCGGGGGAACAGGAAAGGGGTGCGTCTATGGCCCAAACTAATTTGCCAGTGCTCTCGGCCGAAGGTGGCCTGAGCCGCTATCTTCAGGAAATCCGCAAGTTCCCCATGCTGGAACCGGATGAAGAATTCATGCTGGCCAAGCGCTATAAAGAACATGAAGATCCCGGCGCAGCGCAGAAGCTGATTACGTCGCATCTGCGGCTGGTCGCCAAGATCGCCATGGGGTATCGCGGCTATGGCTTGCCGATCTCCGAAGTGATCTCGGAAGGCAATGTCGGTTTGATGCATGCGGTCAAGCGTTTCGAGCCTGATAAGGGCTTCCGCCTGGCGACCTATGCCATGTGGTGGATCCGTGCGGCGATTCAGGAATATGTCCTGCGCTCGTGGAGCCTGGTCAAGATCGGCACCACGGCTGCCCAGAAGCGGCTGTTCTTCAACCTGCGCAAGGTGAAGGGCCAGATCGCGGCGCTCGATGATGGCGCACTGCATCCCGACCAGATCGCCCAGATTGCCACCACGCTCAATGTGACGGCAGACGAAGTGGTTTCGATGAATGCACGCCTGTCGGGTGATGCATCGCTCAATTCGCCCATGCGGGCTGATGAAGGCTCATCGGAATGGCAGGACTGGCTGGTCGATGACACGCCTAGCCAGGAAACCGCGCTGGGCGAAAGCGAAGAATATTCCGAGCGCATGGGCCTGCTCAACACAGCCATGGATGTGCTCAACGAGCGCGAGAAGGCGATCTTTCACGCCCGTCGCCTGCAGGAAAGCCCATCGACACTCGAAGAGCTGGCCCAGCAATATGATGTAAGCCGTGAGCGTATCCGGCAGATCGAAGTGCGGGCCTTTGAAAAGGTACAGGAAGCTGTGCGCGAGGCGGCAGTCGCCAACTGAACGGGCGCAGCAGAAAATGAAAAGGCGGACCCTCTGGTCCGCCTTTTTTGTGTCTATGGGGTGACGATCATGCGCTGGCTGGCGCGATCCGCACTGTAGGTGTCCGGATCGTAAGCGGTCTGTGCCTCAAGCTGCTCGCGTGTGGTGTTGAGGAACAGATAGCGGTTTTCCAGCGTATCGGCCGAAAAGGTCAGGTTCTCATAGCCCACGGCCACCGGCTTGGCGCCCAGGCCGAGAAAGCCGCCGACATCGACGATGACCGCATCAAGGCTGTCATCGGCATTGCGCACCACATCACCAATGGTGCCGATCTGCTCGTCATTGATGCCGTAAACGGCAATGCCCAGCATGTCCTCGGCGGACAATCCGGTGCTGTCGAAAGGCGAAATGCCGGCGCGGTCGAGTGTTGTCTCGTCCTCGCGCTCGGGCTGGTCAGTGGTGAGCGCGGGATCGATAGCGGTCTGGTTGGGATCCCCATCAACCAGCTGGGCCTGCTCCTCGCTGGGGGTCAAGGCAGGCTCGCCGGTAACCTCTTCGCTGTCCGCCCAGATAAAGGCGGGGGCGGAGGTGAGTTCATCGGCGGTGGTTGGCAGCACCCAGCGCCGGGTGCCGTCTTCGCGCTGGGCCCATTCAAGCTGGGCGAAATCGACGGCAACATCCTTGGCACCGACGCCCAGAAAGCCACCGACACTGATGACGACAGCGGAAATACCAAAGCCGGGGGTGACGACCAGATCCTCAATGGTGCCGATCTGTCCGGCATCGTCGGCAATGGAGGTGAATACCGTCTTGTCGAGCAATTGGGTGACCAGGGTGTCGGCCTCGGAATGGGCATAGCCACTCGACATGATGGTGGGAGCGGCGATGCCGCTGCGCTCAAGCTCGGTGGCCATCTGGGGCAGAATATCCTGCGCCAGGGTGGGCGTCGCCAGCGCCAGGGTCAGTGCAATGGTGGAAACAAATGAATGGGACATGGGACCTCACAAACATGAAAGAAGGGCCGGCAATGCCGGCCCTTCAGGGGTGATCCGCAAGGGATCATGCTGCCGGGGAACCCGGCGAGCCGTAATTACATGTCAGTTGCGCGCTGAGCCGGATCGGAGGCGTAGGTGTCCTCGTTATACTCGGGCTGCGCTTCAAGCTGCTCGCGGGTGAAGTCGCTGTAGATCACGTAGTCGCCGTCTTCATTGGCAGCGAATTCGAGATTGTCCATGCCAACGGCAACGCGCTTCTGACCCAGGCCGAGGAAGCCACCAAAGTCGACAACCATGGCGTCGATCTTGCCGTCTTCGGTAAGCAGGATGTCACCAACTTCGGCGATGTCTTCGCCATCAGGGCCGATCACGGTGGCGCCTTCGAGGTTGTCAGCGGTCAGCGCTTCATAATCGACGCGCTCATAACCATCGCGGGGCATGGCGGCGGCAGCGCCGTCAGCTGGCTGCATGGCTGGGTCGGCAGGGGCCATGGCTGGGTCAGCCGGAGCCATTGCTGGATCGGCAGGGGCCATCGCTGGATCAGCTGGCGTCATGCCATCAGCGGTGTTCATGTTGTCGGCTGGCTTGTCGTCTTCAAAGGTGAAGTCGGGCGCATTGTTGAGCTCGTCAGCAGTGGTTGGCAGAACCCAACGCTCGGTGTTGTCGGTGGCGACAGTGAATTCGAGCGAAGCGAAATCAACGGCAACAGACTTTTCGCCAATGCCCAGGAAACCGCCAACGCCGATCACAACAGCGGAGATCTTGCCGTCTTCGGTGAAGACCAGATCGGTGACATTGCCGATTTCTTCGGCATCATCGCCAGCGCTGGAATAGACGGGCTGATCGATCAGGCGGGTTGCCAGATTGTCGGTGTCGACGCTGGTATAACCGGTGGCCAGATCAAACGACTGGTACATTTCATCGTGATCGCCAGCTTCGGTGTGCATCTCGGTGCTCATGGCGTCGCCCGTGGCGGGGGCCATTGCATCGGTGCCCATGGCAGGATCTGCGGGGGCTTCAGTGGTCGCAGGAGCCATTGCATCGGTAGCCGGTGCGGCTTCCTGAGCCATTGCGCCGGTCGACATCAGGGCAGCGAGGGCCGTGGTGGCCATAAGGGTGCGGATCATAGTAAGCTCCGTGTGTTCATTCTTGTGGTGAACGGGCCGTGCGGTGCAAAACTTGCAGGTGGCGCACCGTGCGGCCCTTGATGTCTCGACAACGCAGCCACTGCGCGAGACGTTCCGATAGAAATTTCGCCATTGGGCAAATTTTGCGTGGAACCACGTATCGAAAAGGCCGGCGCTCATAGTGAGGCCGGCCTTTTCGATGGCTTCTATCTTATCTGAGAGATGCGGGGTCGATCAGTCGATCAACTGGGCGGTGTCGCGATCATAGCTGCGCATGGCGCGGTGTGGCATGCCGCCATCCTGAAACTCGGGACCAAAGGCGGCAAAGCCCAGGCGCTCATAAAAGCCGAGCTTGTCGGACTGGGCGGTGAGGTAGAAGCGGTCCCGGCCCGCGGCGCGGGCGTGGTCCATCGCCGTGATGATCATCGCCTTGGCAATGCCCTGACCGCGAAAGGCCTGATGCACGGCGACGCGGCCGATCTTGATGTGCTCGGGCTTGTCGAGCAGGCGCAACGTGCCCACGACCTCGCCGGCGACGATGGCGACAAAATGGGTCGCCGTCAGGTCGTCTGCATCGTTTTCTTCTTCTTCGGGGACTTTCTGCTCCCAGACGAACACCTCGCGGCGAAGCGCGAAGGCGGCGTTGCACAGGGCAGAAAAGGGCGGCACGGTCAGGATGGTGGTGGTCATGGCCGCCAAGATAGCCGAGCGTGCCGCCTGCTGCCTAGTGGCCGCCCAGATGCCATTGGCGATGCACCAGCTGATGGATGAAGCTGAGCTTTTCAATAACCGGGGGCGTCAGCACGAAGGGATAGGCATCGGGATGACCCATGGCACGATTGAGATTGTTGAGCATGCTGGCCAGCGGCACCCAGTTGTCGACAATGGTCTGGGCGTCCGGGGCGGTATAGGGCACGAAGCCGGTCTGGATGGACAGATCGGCATCCTGACCGTCGACCCGGGCGTGCACGCCAAAGGATGAGGCCATCTCGACGGTGTCCACGATGTGAAGATAGTGCGCGAAGGTTTCGGCAAAATCTTCCCAGGGATGACAGGTGGCGTAGGAGCTGATGAAATTCTGCGACCAGCCCGCTGGCGCGCCATTGGCATAGTGGGCCTCAAGCGCCTCGCCGTAATCGAGCGTTTCGTCGCCAAACAGCCGGCGGAACTCGCCCAGTGGCGCGCGGCCATCGACCAGCAGATCCCAGTAGTGGTGCCCGATCTCGTGGCGGAAATGACCCAGCAGGGTGCGGTAGGGCTCGCCCATTGAGGTGCGGCGCGCCTCGCGCTCGGCGTCGTCGGCCTCGATCAGCGCAATGGTGATGATGCCGTTGTCGTGGCCAGTCAGCACCCGTTCCTTGGCGACGGGGGTATCGGCCAGAAAGCGGAAGGACAGGCCATGCTCGGGATTGCTGGCGCGAGTCTGCAGCGGCAGATCGAGACGCAGCAGGGAATAGAACAGGCGCTTCTTGGCGCGCTCGATGACCTGCCAGCGGGACAGGTTGAGCGGGTCGCTGATATCGGGGATGGTATCATTGTGCCGACAGGCTGCGCAGAAGGGATCGCCGCCGGGCGTGGCGCGGATCAACCAGTTGCAGGCGCTATGCTTGGCATTTTCGCAGAACACATAGGGTTCGTCGGGGAAGGTCGAGGAGGACCATGTATTGCCTTCCTGGACCAGTGAGACCAGCGCGTTCTTGTCCGAGCGGTAGCCCAGGGTATGGCCGCAGCGTCCGCAGCTGGCGTTCTCGAAATAGACGGTGTTACCGCAGTGGTCGCAGGCAAAGAGTTTCATGAGGCAGGCCTTGGTATGTCACGGCAACAATGCGCAGAGGCTTTACATGTTCCGAACGCGCGATGTGGATATTTCGACGTTTTGGCCGCTATTGTGTGGCTGAGCCATTTGGCGGGTGAAGCGGGCAATGATAGGGCAATGGTGTTCGATCTGGAGAACTGGCTGTGAGCATTGAGTTTTTGATCACCACGCTGATCGTGGTCGTGTCGCCGGGTACCGGGGCGCTCTATACGATCGCGGCGGGACTGAGCCGGGGCGGCAAGGCGAGCGTGTGGGCGGCTTTTGGCTGCACGGTGGGGATCGTGCCGCACATGCTGGCGGCCATTACCGGGCTGGCAGCCATTCTGCACACCAGTGCGCTGGCCTTCGAGATCATCAAGTATCTCGGCGTGGCTTATCTGCTCTATATGGCCTGGGTGACGCTGCGTGATACCGGCTCGCTGAGCCTGGAAGCCGATGTGACCAACAAGTCGGTGGGCAAGGTGATCACCGAGGCCGTGCTGATCAATATTCTCAATCCAAAGCTGTCGATCTTCTTTTTCGCTTTCCTGCCGCAGTTCGTGCCTGCCAGCGCGCCCAATGCGCTGGGCCAGATGCTGGAGCTGAGCGGGGTGTTCATGGCTGTGAGCTTTGCCGTATTCGCGATCTATGGCCTGTTCGCCGCCGCGATCCGCGGACAGCTGATTACGCGGCCAGCGATCATGGTGTGGATGCGGCGCAGCTTTGCGGGCGCGTTCGTGCTGCTCAGCGCCCGGCTGGCGCTGATGGAGCGCTAGGCGCTGCGCTAATCCTATTCGGTGATCGTGTAGTGCCGTGGCAGACCCGCTGTGACCTGCGCCCATGCGGTATCCCTGGCTCGATCCTGGTGCGCCTCGAAGGCCGCGCGATCGACAAAGCACTCGGTGACCAGGAAATGGCCGGGCCGCGATGGCCTTTCGGTCACCTCAAACGCCGTGCAGCCGGGTTCGGCGCGTGTCAGCTCCATATGCAGGGGCAGGGCGGCCCTGACCTGCTCGCGGCGCTCTGGCGGCACTTCAAGATAGCCCTGAAGGCGCAGCTTGCCCACGCTCAGACGCTACCGACGGTCTTGAGGCGAATGCGTGGGTGCACTTCGTTCTGGCTCATCACCACAGTCTGGGGACGGAAGCGCTCGACGATGGAGCGCACATGGGAGCGAATGCCCGGCGAGGTGATCAGTACGGGGATTTCACCGACCTGAGCAGCGCGCTCATAGGCGGACTGAACGGCACCAATGAACTGCTGCAGGCGCGACGGGGCCATGGCCAGATGGCGGTTCTCGCCTTCGCCCACCATGGCTTCGGCGAAGTCGCGTTCCCATTGCGGGCCCAGGGTGAGCAGCGGCAGATTGCCATCGGGGCCCAGATTGGCCGCGCAGAGCTGGCGCGCCAGACGGCTGCGGACGTGCTCGGCAATGGTCTGCACCGAACGGCCATTGCCGGCAATTTCGGCGACGCCTTCGAGGATGGTCGACAGATCGCGGATCGAGATGCGTTCGTTGAGCAGGGTTTGCAGCACCCGCTGCACGCCCGAGACCGTGATCAGGCTGGGGACAATGTCCTCGACCAGCTTTTGCTGTTCCTTGGGCAGGCCGGACAGCAGGGACTGCACATTGGCGTAGCTGAGCAGGTCCGCCACATTGGTCTTGAGTACTTCGGTCAGATGGGTGGAAATGACCGTGGATGGATCGATGATGGACAGACCGCGCAGCTCGGCTTCGTCGCGCAGCGCCGGTTCGATCCAGGTTGCCGGCAGACCAAAGGTTGGCTCGGTGGTGTGATGGCCGGGCAGATCGATCTGATTGCCATAGGGGTCCATGACCATGAGCTGGTTGGCAAAGATCTCGCCGGCGCCGGCTTCGACTTCCTTGATGCGCACCTTATAGCTGTTGGGCTCAAGCTGCATGTTGTCGAGGATGCGGACGGGCGGCATGACAAAGCCAAGTTCGGTGGCCAGCTGGCGGCGCAGGGCCTTGATCTGTTCGGTAAGGCGGTCGGAGCCGTTCTCGTCTTCCTTGACCAGGCTGAGCAGGCCATAGCCGAGTTCGAGCTTGAGCTCGTCAATCTTGAGGCTGTCGGTAATGGGCTGTTCGTCAGCCTGCCCCTGGCCGCCGGGCAGGGCCGGGGCCTTGGTGGTGGCTTCCAGTTCGGCGTCGGCGATCCGCTCATCCTTGGCGCGGGCCGAGCGCCAGGCGACATAGCCCACCGTGCCCGAGATCAGCAGGAAGGGCACGACTGGCATGCCTGGCAGGAAGGCCAGCAGGCCCATGACGGCCGAGGACATGCCCAGTGCGCGTGGATAGCCGGTGAACTGAGCCGACAGGGCCTTGTCGGCCGAACCGGTAACGCCGGACTTGGACACCAGGATACCGGCAGCGGTGGAGACGATCAGGGCAGGGATCTGGGAAACCAGACCGTCACCAATGGTGAGCAGGGTATAGACATTGCCCGCTTCGGAAACGGACAGGCCTTCCTGCATCATGCCGATGAAAATGCCGGCGATGACGTTGATGAAGGTGATGATCAGGCCGGCAATGGCATCGCCACGCACGAATTTGGAGGCACCGTCCATGTTACCGAAAAAGGCGCTTTCGCCTTCCAGCTCGGCGCGGCGCTTCTTGGCGGTGTCCTCGTCGATCAGGCCGGCGCTGAGATCGGCGTCGATGGCCATCTGCTTGCCGGGCATGGCGTCCAGGCTGAAGCGGGCGGCCACTTCGGCGATACGGCCCGAACCCTTGGTGATGACGATGAAGTTGACCAGCACCAGAATGGAAAACACCACTACGCCGATGACGAAATTGCCGCGCATGACGAAGTTGCCGAAGGCTTCGATGACGTGGCCAGCCGCCGCGGTGCCGGTATGGCCTTCGGCCAGGATCAGGCGTGTGGTGGCCAGGTTCAGGCCCAGGCGCAGCATGGTGGCGATCAGCAGAACCGTTGGAAACGATGAGAATTCCAGCGGTTTCTGAATGAACAGCGCCGTCATCAGGATCATTACCGAGAAGACGATCGAGATGGCCAGAAGGCCATCGAGCAGGACCGGCGGCATCGGCACGATGAGGATGACGATGAGGCCCATGACGCCTGTCGCCAGGGCGATATCGCCCGAGCGCAGCATGTCCACAATCGAGGCAGCCGATGGAATCTTGAACGGCGCTCGTGTGGGGCCTGTGGGCAGGTCGGTCATCTAGGTCCTAAGCGACTGAGCGCCGTTCACCGGGATCAGGCACCTTGGTACCTTCGTCGGCATATTGGTTGAGCTTGTTGCGCAGCGTGCGAATCGAGATGCCCAGAATATTGGCCGCATGCGTGCGGTTGCCCAGCGTGTGATCAAGGGTATCCAGTATCAAATCACGCTCGACATCGGCCACGGTGCGGCCGACCAGGGCCGCCGACATGGTCTGGGCCGTCTGGGCCAGCTGCGCTGATAGCGAGCTGGCCGCGGCGACTTCGTTCAAACCCATGCCATCCGGCAGCACAATGGCATCGGGACCGATGACATCGCCTGACGAGAGCAACACCGCGCGGTGCAACGTGTTTTCCAGCTCACGGACATTTCCCGGCCAGGGGGCCTTGAGCAGGGCAGCACGAGCGTCCGGGGACAGGACGCGCGGGGGCAGGCCATTGGCCTTGGCATATTTGTCGACAAAATGCTCGGACAGCGCAGCAATATCGCCGGGGCGATCGCGCAGGGCAGGGAGCTTGAGATTGACGACGTTAAGACGGAACAGCAGATCTTCGCGGAAGCTGCCTTCACGGACAGCTTCGCTGAGATTGCGGTTGGATGTAGCCAGAATTCGGATATCGACGGGAACGGGCTTGGTGCCGCCGACGCGGTCGATCAGGCGTTCCTGAATGGCGCGCAGCAGCTTGGACTGCAGGCGTACGTCCATCTCGCTGATTTCGTCGAGCAGCAGGGTGCCGCCCGAGGCTTCCTCGAACTTGCCGATGCGGCGGGCGATGGCACCGGTGAACGACCCCTTTTCATGGCCGAACAGTTCGGATTCCAGCAGCGCTTCGGGAATGGCCGCGCAGTTGATGGAAATGAAGGGCTTGTTGGCGCGCTTGGAGCGGGCGTGAACGTATTTGGCGATCACTTCCTTACCGGTACCGCTCTCGCCGGTGATCAGGATCGAGGCATCGGAGCCGGCGATCTGGTCGGCCATCTTGACCACGCGTTCCATGGCCGGATCGCGGAACAGGAATTCGGCACTGTCGCGGGCCACGGCGGCGATAACGGCTGCAATCAGCTCGGCATCGGGGGGCAGGGGGATGTATTCCTTGGCGCCGGCGCGGATGGCGTTAACGGCGGCGGCGGCATTGGCTTCGACGCCACAGGCGACCACGGGAATGGCAATGCGCTCCGCTTCGAGCCCGGCGATGAGCCCGGCAATATCCATGACCACATCGACCAGCAGGAGATCGGCACCGCGACCGGCGCGCAGGGCAGCCAGGGCGATTTCGACGGAGGGGGCGTGTGCCACCTTGGCACCGCCATTCATAGCCATCTTGGTGGCTTCGCTGAGCTGGCCTTCGAGGGCCCCGATGATGAGCAGACGCATCCTGAGTGCCTCCCTTATTGCGGCTTGATGATTTCGGTCATGGTGACGCCGAGCTTGGACTCGACCAGCACGATTTCGCCGCGTGCCACCAGCCGTTCATTGATGAAGATCTCGACGGCCTCGCCAACCTGGCGGTCCAGCTCGATCACGGTGCCGGTATCGAGCTTGAGCAAGTCCGAGACAGCCATCTTGGTGCGTCCCAATACGACCGAGATGCGGACGGGGACGTCAAAGACGGCCTCAAGATCTGCCGCGCTGCGTTCGACATAGGCCTCAGGCCCGTCTTCCTTGACGCTGGCCAGCATCTCTTCGAAGTTGATGCCACCGTCTTCGGTATCGGCGCCGGGTTCGTTATCAGAATCGCTCAATGGCCACTCTCCTGTGCAATGGTCTTGCCGGACTTGGCGGCGAGGTAGGCGGAAATTTTCTTGTCGATGTCCTTGGAGACAGCGCCGATATCGCGGACCAGACCGCCATCGACCCATTCCAGCTTGCCGTCACCGACGCGCTGGTCGGGATCGCCCATGATCACCAGACGGCCCGAAAAGCCCGAGGTCTTCATGTGCTCGGTGGCGATGTCGCGAATGCCGTCGGCAATCGAGGGATGGCAGCGCACGACCAGATGCGGCACGCCGCCCAGGCTCTGCATGCATTCGGCAATCAGCGCACCGAGCTCGACAGTGGGGTAGCGGGCCAGAAGATGCAGGGCCAGCTTGCGCCCGACAGTGCTGGCCAGATCGATGGCTTCGCGCTGCGCCTGAGCGGTCGCATCGTCAAGGGCAGCGGCCATTTCGGCGCCATGGGTTGCCAGCATGCCCGCGGCAGACGCCAGGGTCTGGGCCGCCTGGGCAGTTGCGGAACGCTCGCCTTCGGCCAGTCCTTCGGCAAAAGCCTGTTCGCGCGCCTGGGCGACCAGCATGGCGACCATGTCTTCGGGCACGGTCGGCTTGGCTGGGGCAGCCTTGGTCTTCTGCCCCATATCGAGATCAAAATTGAAACGTGCGGGTTGTGCCACTTACGCCACCATCTGATCGTCGGCTTTGGTCTTCATGATCACGATGTCGCCCTTGGCAGCGAGATCCTTGGCCGTGGAGACCATGCGGCCCTGGGCTTCGTCGACATCCTTGAGGCGGACGGGGCCCATGACTTCCATGTCGTCCTTGAGCAGCTTGGCAGTGCGGCCGGACATGTTTTCGAAGAAGGTCTCCTTGATCGCGTCGTTGGCGCCCTTGAGCGCCATGGCGAGTTCCTTTTTGTCCATGCGGGCCAGCAGGGTCTGAATGGCGGAGGATTCGAGCTTGGCCAGATCCTCGAAGGTGAACATCAGCGCCTTGATGCGCTCGGCATCGTCGCGATTGTTCTCCTCGAGCGTGGTGATGAAGCGCGCTTCGGTCTGGCGATCGAAGGCGTTGAAGATTTCGGCCATCTGTTCGTGGCTGTCGCGGCGCTTGGAGTGGTTGAGCGTGGACATGAATTCGGTGCGCAGGGTGGACTCGATCTTTTCGAGGATTTCCTTTTGCACCGGGTCAAGGCCGAGCATGCGCTGGACGACGTCCATGGCCAGCTCTTCGGGCAGCACGGCGAGCACCTGGGAGGCGTGCTCGGTGGCAATCTTGGAGAGCACCACGGCGATGGTCTGGGGGTATTCGTTCTTGAGATAGGCGGCCAGCACGTCGGCCTGCACGTTGGACAGCTTTTCCCACATATTGCGGCCAGCGGGGCCGCGGATCTCTTCCATGATGGAATCGACCTTGTCCTGGCTGAGGAAGCTGAGCAGCAGGCGTTCGGTGGAATCGGTATTGCCCGAGAGCGAGCCGTTGGAGGACACCGCGGTCACAAACTCGACCATCAGGTCATCGAGCATTTCCTGGGTGATGGGGCCAAGGCGCACCATGGCACGGCTGAGCTGCTTGACCTCAAGCTCGTCGAGCTCGTCAAAGATGGGCTTGCCGTAATCGGGACCCAGCGCCAGCAACAGGGCTGCGGCCTTTTCGTCACCGGTCAGGACGCGGGTGGTGGTGGCGTCATTGACGACCAGCTGGCCCGGGGCCTTGGCGGCGTCGGGTTGCTGAGCGGGTTCACCTGATTGGGATACGAGGGCCATGATCGTTACGCTGCACTACCAAGCCAGTCGCGCACGATCAGTGCGGCCTGCTTGGGGTTTTCTTCAACGAGGTCGCCGACCATTTTGAGCGTCTGGAGCTGTGTTTCGCCCATCGACTTGGCGTTGGCGACCCATGCGGGGGTCTTGTCCTTGGGTTCGTCGGGTTCCTCGTTGATCACACGGCCATCGGGGCCCAGTGTACCAGCGTGGCCGACTTCAGCCGCTGACGGCAGCGACAAGGGCTTGGTTTCGGGTGTCAGCACCTTCTTGAGCAGCGGGCGCATCACGAAGAAGACCAGAGCCAGCGCGATGAGCAGGGTGACGGCCATTTCGGCGCCATTCATCAGGTCGTCGCGGGTGAAGTCGAGCAGGCCACCGGAAGCATCGGTGCCCGGTGCTGCCAGCTCGGGCCGCTCGGCAAACTGCATATTGACCACTTCGACGCTGTCGCCGCGGGTCTCCGAATAGCCCACAGCAGAGCGCACCAGGGTCAGGATCTGAGTGACTTCCTCGGCGCTGCGGGGTGCGTAGGTGACGTTGCCATCGCCTTCGTCGGTATAGACACCATCGACAACCACGGCGACCGAGAGGCGCTTGATCTGGCCTGCTTCGGTAACGGCGGTCTGGGTGGTCTTGGAGATCTCGTAATTGGTCACTTCCTCGGTGGAAGTGCCCTTTTCGGTAGCGGTGTTGCCGTTATTGCCGCTGGCGCCGGGCAGTTCATTGGCAACGGTGACCTGACCATCGGCGCCGCCCGAGAGGTTTTCGGTTTCACGGATCTGGCTGGAGCGGACGACCTGGGATTCGGGATCGAAGGTTTCCTGGGTGGTGGTGGAGCGGTTGAAATCGATCTCGGCGCTGACTTCAACGCGGGCCCGACCAGCGCCAACCACATTGGCCAGCATGTCCTCGACGCGGGTGCGCATGCGGTTTTCGTAGCTGAGCGTGCGCTCGGCTGCCTGACCGGACAGGGCGCCTTCAGCGTCATCGCCCGAACCGGACGCCAGCAGATTGCCCTGATCATCGACGATGGCGACGTGGGTCGGGCTCATGCCCTCAATGGCCGAGGAGACCATGTGCTGAATGGCGCGAATTTCGCCCGAAGCCAGTTCGCCCCGCACCGAGAGCACGATGGAGGCCGTTGGGTCCTTGCGTTCGCGGCGGAACAGTTCGCGCTCGGGCAGCACCAGATGCACGCGGGCCGACTTGATGCGGGTCAGCGAGTTGATGGTGCGGGCCAGTTCGCCTTCAAGGGCACGGACATTGTTGATGTTCTGAACGAAGCTGGTGGCGCCCAGGGTCGACTGCTGATCGAAGATCTCATAGCCGACCTGACCGCGCTGGGGCAGGCCCGAGCCGGCCAGGGTCATGCGCAGCGTGGTGATCTGGTCGCGCGGCACCAGAATGGTATCGCCTTCGCCCCGCAGCTCGTAGGGCGTGTTCATCGTCTGCAGTTCGCTGATGATGGCCGAGGAGTCTTCCAGGCTCAGCCCGGTATAGAGTGGCGCCAGGTTCGGGGTCTGGGCCCGCATGATCAGAAAGGCAAAGAAGCCGAGCATGAGCACAGCGACCGTCGCCATAGCTGCCAGTCGCGGCAATCCTATGCGGTTCATCAACTGTGTGAAATTGTCCAAGCCGGCACTCGATTCAAACTGGGCTGATTCAAACGCAAATCTGCGCGGTGATCGCTGGGCAAAAATTACCTAGCTGGTGGTAAACAGAGTCTTAACGAATTGTTGCGGAATGCAATTTCCGGCAGAAAATGCCGAGCTAAGTGAATGAAAGGTTCTCTTCCATGCTCAAAATCCTGGGCCGAGTGACGTCAATCAACGTGCGCAAGGCGCTTTGGGCGCTCGATGAACTGGGCGTGCCCTATGAGCGCGAAGACTGGGGACAACCGCTGCGCGACCCCCGCGTGCCCGAGTTTCTGGCGCTCAATCCCAATGGGCAGGTGCCGGTACTGATCGAGGATGATTTCGTGCTCTGGGAGAGCATCGCGATAATGGGTTACATCAATCAGGCCCATGGCAAGGGGGCGTTGCTGCCCGAAACGGCGCGTGAGCAGGCGCTGGTGATGCAGTGGGTGGAATGGCAAAATACCGAACTGGGCGCCCATTGGGGCTATCCGCTGCGGGCGATCATCCGCAAGGAACCTGGCTATGACAATGCTGACGCCCTGGCGAAAAGCATCGCGCTATGGGCCGGCAAGATGGCGATCATCGAGGCGCATCTGGACAAGGGCGGGGCGTTTGTTGTGGGCGAGTGCTTTTCGCTGGCCGATATTGCCATCACGCTAGGATTGCATCGCTGGTTTGCCATCCCCTTTGTGCATGCGCCCATGCCGGCCGCGCAGGCCTATTATGAGCGCATGATGGAGCGGCCAGCGGCCAAGGCCTGGCTGGCTCCGCAGACGCCCTGAGGGGGCCGCACAACAGCAAAGCCCGCCCGGAGAACCGGGCGGGCTTTGAAAATCTGAGCTACGAGCCTTTCGGCTCAGCCTTCGCGGTAGTGCTGGATCCAGGTTGTCCGCAATCCAGCAAGTCCATGCTTGTCGATAGCCGCTTGCCAATTCAAGAATTCATCGACGCTAAGCGTGTAACGGTCGCATGCCTCTTCGAGGCTAAGCAAACCGCCGCGCACAGCAGCGACGACTTCGGCTTTACGGCGAATGACCCACCTCCGCGTATTAGCGGGGGGAAGATCTGCAATCGTGAGCGGACTTCCGTCCGGTCCGATAACGTACTTAACGCGAGGTCGCATCTGTACGGTCATTTTACTCTCTACTCAAACCTGACCATATGATGAGTAGACTAGGCCAACTGCCTTAAAATTCGACTAAGGGGAAACTTACAACTGGTTAAGGCCAGCCCCGAATTCCCCAAGCGCCGGTTCACTTTTTTCATGAATGCGAAAGGCCACCCGGAGGTGGCCTGACGGAAGGATCGGTGATGGGGGTGAACCACTTGCTAGCTGGTGGTTTCAGCCTGTTCCTGGTCGCCCACGGTGGTGGTCGAGGTCGGTGGCAGGCGCACGTCGGTCACGTCGGTGATGGCCACCTTGCGTGACCCAACGGTCAGGATTGGGACACTACCGGTGAAGTCCACGCCGGAGGCGATGCCGATCGAAGAGGTTGTTACGTCAACAGTGCGACCCTGAACGTTGCTGCCCTTGATGTCGATTGTGTAGATGCCATTGGGCTGGGTATTGCCGTCGCTGCCCATGCCATCCCAGCGGAAGGTGCCGGGGCCTGCATTGAGCGAGCCGGTTTCGGTGTACACCACGCTGCCGCCGGCATTCTTGATGGTGACGGTGGCGTTGGCGACCTGGGCTTCGGCATTATAGGACCAGAACACGGCTTCCTTGTCGGTCAGCTCGCCCGTCTTGCCGGTGGAGGTCACCTGTTTGCCAATATAGGAGACAGCATCGGACTTGGCGGTATTCTGACCGGCCAGCATCAGGGTCTCAAGGAACTCATTGGCCTTGAGCTGCTGCTCGACGCCGGAGAACTGCACCAATTGCTGGGTGAACTGGTTGGTGTCGAGCGGATCGAGTGGATTCTGGTTCTTGAGCTGTGTGGTCAAGATGTTGAGGAAGGTGTCGAAATTGTCCGCGATACCGGCGCGGGCTGTCGATGTACTTGATGTGCCGGTACCTGAAACGCCACTGACTGCCATGACAACTACTCCTTACGCGATGATGTTGACGCCGCTCGCCGTGAGGCTGCCGCGATAGAGGTTGACGGTTGGGGGCGGCGCTTCTTCGATATCGCCGGCGCCCATGCCGTTCAGACTGAATTTCTGGCCCTGATCGTCGCGACCCTGCTGCTGGCCGCCACTGAAGGGGTTCTGCTTGAGCGAGAATTCGAGATTGGTCTTGGCGCCATCTAGGCCCGCCTGCTGCAGCGCCTTTTCCAATGCGCGCTGGTCGCGCTGCATCAGATCGAGCGTTTCGGATTTTTCCACCACCAGACGGGCATTGATCTGGCCGGCCTTGTCGATATCGAGCCGGACGTCGATGCGGCCCAGTTCAGGGGGATCGAGCCGCATCTGAAAGCGCGTATTGCCCTCATTGACCTGACGGACCAGCTCGAACGCCAATTGGGGCAGGTTGAGCTGTTGCTGGCTGGTCTGATAGCCGGGCTGAACGGCGCGTGTTGCCACGGCGTCGATGCGCACGGCCTGCGGGGCCGCCTGGGTTGCTGCCTGCGCCTCGGCACGCTCCGCGTCGGTTGCTGCGGCAACGGGTGTTGCGGCAGGTGCCTTGGCGTCGATGGGCTTTTTGTCTTCGGCAGGCTTGTCGCCAGCTCGATCGCCGGTTTCGGCGTCGGACTGATTGCCGGTGGCGGCGGCCGTCAGCTTGATATCTGCCTCGGCGCCCTCGGTGGTTTCGCTGGTGGCGGCCGGCGCGGTGGTGCCGCTGGCGTCGGCCTTGCCGGTCAGGGTTGGTTCGGTGAGCTTGAGCGCAGGGGCCGCCAGAGACTGGGTGGCCGCGCTGGTTTCAAGCTTGGGCGCGGGGTTGACCAGCTTGGCCAGAGCCGCTTGCAGATCGGCATCGAAGCTGTCATCGGCCTGCAGGCCCATAGCCGCCAGAGCATCGGCGCTGACCGCGCCGCTATTGAGTTGCTGCAACAGGGCAACGAGCTTCTCGCCGACCGACTTGACGATGGCGGACAGCTCGGCACTGGCCGCTGGTCCGGCTTCGCCGGCCAGCATGGTCTGGGCCAGCGGTGCCAGCGCCTGGGTCAATTGCGCCGCTGCATTGCCGTCGCCATCCACGATGGCGGTGGTGAGCGCGGTCAGATCGTCCAGGCCGGCGGTGGCGGACAGATCGATATTGAATTTGGCGGAAAGCCCTTCGAGCGCTTCATTGATGCGGGTGAGCAGTTCCGGGTCGACGGTCTCGCCGGCGTCGATTGCCTGCTTGAGGTTGGCCAGGCCGTTCACCAGATCGGTGAGCAGGGCCTTGGCCTCATCGGTTGTTTCGATTGGCGCAGTAGCATCGATGACCGCGGCGACTGCCTCGGGGTCTTCACTGCCTGCCTGGGTGTCCTTGCCCCAGCCTATGCCCTTGATCAGGTCGGCCACTGCACTCAGGCTCAGCGTGGGCTTGGCGCTGCCGTCGGCCTTGGTATCGGCCGCTTTGTCGCCGCCACCGAGCATGGCCGCAAATGCGCCCATCACGCCGGGCTCGGTTTCAGCCGTACCCTGGGCGTTGAGCGCCTTGGTGGTCGTGATGCCGGCCGGGGCCTTGGATGTAACGGTCAGATGAGATGCCACGTGTTTGGGCTCGCAAAAAGAGACTAGTCCGCCCAGTTCAATGCAAACGCCTTGCCAAGTCGGCATCTGCTCAGAAAACGCATGTGCAAGAATGGCTTAGCGCAAGCGCAGTGGGCCAGGGCGCTGCGCTTGATCGTCCCAAGGGGCAAATCTTGCCGGGCAATTGTTGCGACAGGGCCGGGAAACCGCTATCTAGCGCCCACCAAAATTTGGTCCGCTGGCCCTTGAACCCAACCGGATACAGGAAACAGATGAACTCGCTTGATATTGCCAAGCGCCCTGAAGACACGCGCGTTGTCGTCGCGATGTCGGGTGGCGTGGATTCCTCGGTCGTGGCGGGGCTATTGGCCCAGCAGGGCTATGACGTCGTCGGCGTCACACTGCAACTCTATGATCATGGCGAGGCTACCCATCGCAAAGGCGCGTGTTGCGCGGGGCAGGATATTCACGATGCGCGCCGCGTCGCCGCAGCACTGAACATTCCCCATTATGTGCTCGATTACGAAGAGCGCTTCAAAAAGAGCGTGATCGCGCCGTTTGCCAATGCCTATCAGCAGGGCGAAACGCCGGTGCCGTGCATTGCCTGCAACCAGTCGGTCAAGTTCGTGGACCTGATGGCGGTGGCCCAGGATCTGGGTGCCGATGTGCTGGCGACTGGGCATTATGTGCAGTCGCGGCTGGGCGAGGACGGGCGGCGGCAATTGTTCCGGCCGGTCGATGCCGAGCGCGACCAGACCTATTTCCTGTTCGCCACGACGCAGGACCAGCTGGATTATCTGCGCTTTCCGCTGGGCGGGATGAGCAAGGCGGCGGTGCGCGAAATGGCGCGCGAGATGGGGCTTGAGATTGCTGAAAAGCACGACAGCCAGGACATCTGCTTTGTGCCGCAGGGCAAATATGCCGACATTATCCGCAAGATGCATCCCGAGGCGGTGGCGACCGGCGAGATTGTGCATCTGGATGGCCGCGTGCTGGGCAGCCATGAGGGGATCGTCAATTACACGATCGGGCAGCGCAAGGGGCTGGGCATTGCAGCGGCCGAGCCGCTCTATGTGATCAAGCTCGACTACAAGACGCGTCAGGTGATTGTCGGGCCGCGTGAAGCGCTCAAGACCCATACAGTGCGGCTGCGCAACGTGAACTGGCTTGGCGGCACGCCGCTTGCTGAACTGAGCGCGGGCAATGGCGCGCCCGTCGAGGTCAAGATCCGCTCAACCACTGGCCCGCAATCGGCGGTGATCCAGAGCCGCGATGGCGAGGTGTTCGTGACGCTGGTGAGCGGCGAATATGGCGTGTCCCCCGGACAGGCCTGCGTGTTCTATGCCGATGACAGCGCCACGTCCGAAGTCTGGGGTGGCGGGTTTATCGCCGAGGCCGTGCCGCAGGTATTTGCGGCTGCCTGAGGATAATTATTCGGCTGGCGCCTCGGCTGAGGCGGCGGCCGCTTCAGCTCTGGCCTCATTGGCGGCTTCCTTGAGCTGCTGATAGGAGCTCAGCCCACCCATGGCGGTGGAAATGGCGATCAGCACCACCAGCACGCCCATGGCCAGCAGGAACAGGCGCGTGCGGTTGAGCTTGAACGGGCTGGGCTTGGGATCTGTCATGGCGATGGCTTCTCAAAAAATATCTGCATTGGACCCAAAGCTATTGGGGCGCAGCGGCGTCTTACCACTAGAGTGGCAATTCCGGTAGGCGCGAGTGCAGGCAGCAGTGACGGGACCAGACCCCGAAATACCGATTGATCAGGCCGCGCTGACGCAGGGACTGGTGGTGCGCGCGCAGAACGGCGATGCGGCTGCGTTCGGCGCGTTGATCGCGGCCCATTATGATCGCATCCACCGGGTGGCCTGGAAATGGAGCGGCAATGCCAGCGATGCCGAAGACATTGCCCAGGATGTCTGCGTCAAGCTGGGCCGGGTGATCGGGCAGTTTGATGGTCGCTCGGCGTTTTCCAGCTGGGTGTATCGCATCACCATCAATGCGGTGCGCGATCTGCAGCGGCAATCCACGCGGCGCGCGCGCCATGTCGAGGCCTATGCCGAGGTCGCGCCGGACGATCACCCTGCCGAACAGGAAGCTGCGGCAACCTCGGTCCAGCTATGGGCGGCGGTGCGGCGGCTGCCCGAGAAACAGCGCGATGCGGTGCTGCTGGTTTATGCCGAAGAGTTGAGCCACGCGGCGGCGGCTGAGATCATGGGCATTGGTGAGGCCACCGTGTCGTCTCATGTCCACCAGGCGCGCAAGACCCTGAGAGGGTTGCTATGAGCAACGAACATCCAAACGATCCATTTGAGCAGCTGCGCGGGGCCACTGCACCGACGCCCGATGCTGATGCGCGGCAGAAAGCGCTGGCGGCGGGGATGGCCGCTTTTGCCGGTGCGCAGGAAAAATCGAATGCACCGACCCAAGGAATGGACTGGGGGCAGCGTCTCACTGCCATCATCACTTCCTTGAAAGGGAAATCGATCATGGACCTGCGTATCCCTATTGGTACTGCCGCCATCGCCCTGCTCGTTCTGCCGCTGGGCTATCAGCTTTATTCGAGCACCTCACTGACCCCCAGTGCACCCGCTGCGCAGCGCAATGTGGCGCCCTTGGCACCCAGCGAGACCAAAGAGGCGTTGGCGGTGGCCGAGCCTGCGCCGGTGGTGAGCGATCAACTGATGAGCACTGCCGATGCGCCCCAGCCAGCAGCGGCGAGCAAGGCCGCGCCCATTGGGCAGATTGCCCGCAACACGGTGCCAATGGTAATGGCCGAAAGCGATGCCATTGGTGGGGCCATGCCGGCGCCATCGCTGGCCATGGCGCCGGCAGATCCGAGCGGGGACGTGTTCACCGACTTTGAAGAGCAGCGGCTGCAAGTGGTGGCTGATGCGCCGGTGTCGACCTTTTCAGTTGATGTCGACACGGCCAGCTATGCCTATGTGCGGCGGATGCTGGAGGACGGGCTGCTGCCCGAGCCCGATGCGGTGCGTATTGAAGAGCTGCTGAATTACTTCCCCTATGACTATGCGCCAGCAAGCAGCGCAGCGGTGCCGTTTCAGCCCAGCGTGGCGGTTTATCCCACGCCTTGGAACCCGGACACGCAATTGCTGCAGATCGGCATCAAAGGCTATGTGCCGCCGGCAGATGCGGACACGCCGAGCAATCTGGTGTTTCTGATCGACACATCGGGCTCGATGAATGCGCCGGACAAACTGCCGCTGCTCAAGCGCGCCTTCGGGTTGCTGGTTGAGCAGCTGGACGCGGGCGACAGTGTTTCGATCGTGGTCTATGCGGGTTCTGCCGGTGTGGTGCTGGAGCCGACGGCTGCGAGCGAGAAGGCCAAGATCCTGGCCGCGCTGGACGATCTCGCCGCTGGTGGGAGCACGGCCGGGGCCGCTGGCATTCGTCTGGCCTATCAGCTGGCCGAAGAGGCCAAGGTGGACGGCGGCACCAATCGGGTGATCCTGGCGACCGATGGCGACTTCAATGTGGGGATTGATGACCCCGATGCGCTGGAGGACTTCATCAAGACCCAGCGGGACGGTGGCGTCACCCTGTCGGTGCTGGGTTTTGGCCGGGGCAATCTGGATGATGCGACCATGCAGGCGCTGGCGCAGAACGGGAATGGCAATGCCAGCTATATCTCAAGCTTCCGCGAAGCCCAGAAGGTGCTGGTGGAGGAGGGCGGTTCGACCTTGGACATGATCGCCAAGGATGTGAAGGTGCAGGTCGAGTTCAACCCGGCCAGCGTCGCGGAATATCGCCTGATCGGCTATGAAACCCGTGCCCTGGACCGTGAAGACTTCAACAATGATGCGGTTGATGCCGGCGATGTCGGGGCCGGGCACAATGTGACTGCGCTATATGAGATCACGCCTGTCGGTTCGCCCGGCGCACTGGTGGATCCGCTGCGTTATGGCAGCGATGCCCAGGCAGGGGACGCTGAGGGCGAAATCGCGTTTCTCAAGATGCGCTACAAGCTGCCCGACAGCGATGTCAGCCAGCTGATCGAACAGCCCGTGACCGCCGATCTGGCCTATGGCGATATTGCCGATGCCGGGGCGGACCAGAAGTTTGCCGCCGCGGTGGCCGCGTTCGGGCAGAAGCTGAAGGGCTCCGATTATGGTCAGGCCTTGGGTTGGGACGATATTGCTGCCCTGGCGCAGGCCGGTCGGGGCGCCGATGAGAGCGGCTATCGCGCAGAATTCATCCAGTTGGTCCGAACGGCGGCCCTGCTCAAGCCCGACACGGCTGCCGCGTGCCGCGCCACGGCCGAGACGGTCTGCGAATAGACACAAAAAGCCCCCGGCCGCCGGGCCGGGGGCAGATGCTTCAAGCCTAGTCGAGTGGCTTGAGATTGGCCTCGATGCTGGCGCGCTGGCCTTCAAGGAAGGGGGGCAGCGACAGGGTTTCGCCCAGCGATTCCATGGGCTCGTCAGTGGCGAAGCCGGGAACGTCAGTGGCAATCTCGAACAGGATGCCATTGGGCTCGCGGAAGTAGAGCGAGGTAAAGTAGAAACGCTCGACCTCGCCACTGGAGCGAATGCCAGCCTGGGTCACACGATCGATCCACAACCGCAGGCTGTCCTGATCGGGGGTGCGGAAGGCGACATGGTGGACGCCACCGGCACCGGGACGGGCTGGACCCATATTGGGATCGACCACGACATGGAGTTCTGCACCCGGACCGCCGGGGCCCATTTCAAAGACATGGGTTTCAGCGGTGTGGCTGGTGGTGGCGTAGGAGCGGACCTTGCGCATGTTCATCACCTGGGTGAGGACAGCCTCGGTACGGTCCAGCCGGGGCACGGCCATGCTGATCGGACCCAGACCAATGATCTGGCGCTCTGCGGGTACGGGCGACTTGGCCCAAGGCACAACCTTGTTGGCTTCATCAATGACCATGCGGAAACGCTGGCCTTCGAAATCCTCGAAATCGAGCGAGAGCTGCCCGTTGCGCTCCTTGATCGCGCTGGTGCCGACATTGTGGCCCTGCAGGTGGTCTTTCCACCAGTTCAGGCTGTCCAGGCTATCGACGCGCAGGCCGGTGCGGCTGACGGTGTGATTGCCCCGCTGCTCGCGCACGGTATCGAAATCGAAGAAGGTCAGATCGGCACCGGGGGAGGCCACGCCGTCACCATAGAACAGGTGATAGGCGGTAGTCTGGTCCTGATTGACCGTCTTCTTGATCAGTCGCATGCCCAGGGTCTTGGTATAGAAGGCCAAATTCTTCTTCGGCTCGGCGGTGACCGCCGTGAGGTGATGGATGCCTCCGAGTTCGAGCGTCATGGTGAAATCTCCTGTGGTGGCGCAGGGGGCGCCGTGTCTGTTGGCCTAGATGTAGTGCACATTAGCGGGCTTGTGCAGCGGTCCAATTAGGACAGACTGATGTCGATTTTTGAACAACGGGCATTTGATCACTGCCAAGGGGCTGCAAGCCGCTTGACAGCCGCAGGCGCCAAACCTAAATAGGCCGCACTTACGCAGCGCGGGTCACCCGGCGGGCGTAACGCCTTATGGCGGAGTAGCTCAGTTGGTTAGAGCAGTGGAATCATAATCCATGTGTCCCCAGTTCAAATCTGGGCTTCGCTACCAAATTTACTGATTAAATTCAGTGGCTTATGTAAGGTCCGTCCCCCAGTGTGGGGGGCGGGCCTTGTTGCATGCATGCTTTGCAGTTCTGGGGAATTCTGTGAGATGCTGGACCGTTGTGGGAAATCCACGCGACATGGCTGCGACATGCAGTCGACTCAAATCAGTGCGGTTAATGACGGTGCTGCGGGGAGAAAAAGTTCCGGTCTTTCGCCATCAAGTGAAATATCGTTTCACGATCCCGTGTGCTATTAATTCGGTACCAGCCTTCAGTGCTTTAGTTGGGCAGCTGTTGCACGACGTACCACCGGAATAGTCGGCAGCGTCATTCGCACACAGATGCTCAGTTTCGAACTCCCGCTCTACTGTGCACATGCTAATAGCCATGCGTGACATGCAGGTGTGCTCGCGGGGAGCGTGGAGGTGGTCCGGGAGACGATTTTCGGATCGAGCAAGCGCGTAGTAGCTTCGTTGTGCTGAATGAATCGGCCCTAATCTTTTTTTCTGGATCTCGAAAGTTCGCGTTCGCCGAGCTCGAGTGTGTCAGTTTCAATCAGCAGCCATGCTGAAAGACGATCGGTGGTTATGGAGACTTGTTCAGGCTTTCTCAAGGAGCACTCCCAAATAGTTGCCACGCGCCAGCCCTCCGCTAATAGCGCCTCCCGTGCGGCGCCATCCCGGGCAACGTTAGCCTCGAACTTTGCCTGCCAGAACTCCGAGCGTGTCTTGGGAATGGTGGCGAAGCGGCACCCCTCATGCCGATGCCAGAAACAGCCGTGTACAAAGACGACGGCATGACGCTTTAGAAGGACGAGGTCTGGCCGTCCATGGACATGCTTTGAATGGAGCCGGAAGCGGAAACCGCGCGCGTGCAACGCACATCTCAGAACAAGCTCGGGCTTAGTGTCCTTTCCCCTAATCCTCGACATCATTCGAGAGCGGGTCTGCTGATCTACAATATCTGTCACATGCGTCCTGGTTTTCGTCCCTGAACCTGGTATACACCAGCTGAATGAAGTTCGTCAGGAGACTTATTTGCCTTCCAATTTTGGCATAGTTGATCTGTTCGCCGGTCCAGGCGGCCTTGGCGAAGGCTTCGCGTCCCTAGTTGAGGATGGCCACATTCCGTTCCGTATAGGCATCTCGGTTGAAAAAGAGGCCTCGGCTCACAAGACACTGACGTTACGTGCTTTCCTTCGGGAATACTTGGCGCGTCACGGCGCCTTGCCCACGCAGTATATCGATTTCCATGCGGACGGTGTTTTGGAACCGAACTGGTCCGAGGTCGATGCACCTGCGTGGCAGCACGCAATAGACGAAGCTCATGCCTTGGAGCTCGGTACCGAGGCAGCGAAGACCACGATAGATCTTGCGATCGAGAAACTGAGAGCCAGCTGTGACGATACGGTTCTTATCGGCGGACCCCCGTGTCAGGCCTATTCTCTGGTTGGGCGAGCACGATCGAGGGGGAAGGTCGGCTATGTTCCAGAGGAAGATGCTCGGCACTACCTTTTCCGCGAATACATCCGGGTCTTGGACAAGCTTCGCCCGGCCGCGTTCGTCATGGAAAACGTCAAAGGCATGCTGTCTTCGACTGTCGAAAGCCGCCTTGTATTCGAAATGCTGATGGAGGATCTGTCTTCGCTCGGCACGGGGCGAGGCCACCAGTACGAACTGCGGGCCATCCGCGTTGCAGATGGGATAGCCACCCTGCAAGAAGCATCGAAGCCGTCGGATTTCATCGTGCGTGCCGAGATGTTTGGAGTTCCCCAGCGACGACACCGGGTAGTCATTGTCGGTATCAGGGCTGATCTAGCGAATAAGGCGCCAAGTGCCAAAATTCGTGTTTCTAAACCAGTGCGAACAGTAAATGACGTCATTGGCACGATGCCTTCGTTGCGCAGTGGAATTAGTCGTGGAATGGATGACACGGCCGCCTGGAGGCGTGAGGTTATCGATGCTGCCGGGCTGTTGGTGCGCGTGCATGCCGGCATGGAAGATGAGCCGCTCCGCGAAGCATTCTCTTTGATAGCTGGGCGCATGCTGGAAGAAGTCCCGCGCAGTCGGACGGGCTCAGACCTCCCTGTGAACTACGGCGCCTCCAGTGACGAATTGATGCGTTGGCTCGAACGTCCGGAACTTCGGGCAATCGCTCAGCACGCAACGCGGGGCCATATGGTCTCGGATCTCGGCCGCTACCTCTTCGCAGCTGTTTTCGGTACCGTGCGTGGCTTTAGTCCAAAGGCCGCCGATTTTCCGTTTGCGCTCAGCCCGGAGCATCGCAATTGGCACAGTGGCATATTTAACGACCGATTCCGGGTCCAGCTGGCCGGTGAGGCCGCAACCACTATCACGAGCCATATCTCTAAGGATGGTCATTACTTTATCCATCCAGACCCTCTTCAGTGCCGCAGCCTTACGGTGCGTGAAGCCGCACGTCTTCAGACCTTTCCCGACGACTACCTGTTCATGGGAAACCGGACACAGCAGTATGTGCAGGTAGGGAACGCTGTTCCGCCCTTTCTGGCCCGCCAAATCGCCGAATTGGTCTCGGCGAGTATAGCAAGATGAAAGAGATTGATGAGGCTCACACTATCTCCAAGCAGTAGGTCGCAGTTGATCGAATTGCGGTAGCGATTGGAACGTCGCCGCAAGAGTTCGAAAGAACTGCCTCGAGGCGCCGTCGGTACTCAAGTGGCATCCTCTCGCCTACAATGATCTGTTTTATAGCCTCGAGGGGGTAGCTGCGCAGGATCGGCAATTCATCCTTCCGATCAGTCTGTACCAGTAGACGTCGTTCACGCTCATAGCTCCATTCGGCAGGTTTGGTACCGAAGGCATGTTGCCAAATATCTTGCATCGTCTTGAATGATTCAGCGCCGGCTTCTTTGTACATCGGGATCTCTGAGCGCAAGTCCTCCCTGTCTTGGTATTGGATCCTGTTCGTTGTTTCATCAATGGCTGCCTGGCTGAACCAGTCTTGATCCCATGCAATTCCATAAACCAAGCGGTCCACCGTGGGCGGCGCTTCCAGATAGGCCACCTCGAGCGAGTAACCCTGGGGAGAAGCATTCGCGATCAAACTTTCGTCGAGCACGATGCAAAACCCACGGAGACCGTCTCCATAGTGAGACCACATCAGCAAATTGTCTGGCTCGGAGCCGAAACAGGCAATGCGGATTCCTTGTCGCATCGCACCAAATGGCGGCGCATAGTGCTGGCACTCGTCAAAGTACTCTTCCACGTTTTCAGAGAATGCTTGCTCAGTCATAAGCTCGTGGACTGAGGCCGCCGGAAACCCCCACGCAGCTGCAGCAGCAAGAAATCTCTCCGGTTCGCTCTTTGGATCTGGAATGCCCTCGTAGATGTTGCTCCAGAACTCAAAAGGGTCATTGTAGGCAGAGTAGTGCTGGCAAAAAAGTACCCCATTTTCGAGGTTCTGCAGTGCGTACTCGGTGGGACCACTGAACTTGTAGAGCTTTCTCGACACTTCAGGCCGCACCTACGCCCTCTTCAGCTAGAAAACCTTCATTGCGAAGCTTCTTGAGCGCAACCATCGCAATAGCACATTGCTTGCCAGAAGGCATCTTCCTCGGGATCGCAGAGCACGTTTCAAGTACGCCGATTTCTCGTGGTGAGAGAAGTCCGCGTTCCCGCGCCCAGTTTCGGGCTTCCGCCCAGAAAACGGCGCCGTGTCTATGTACTTCTAGCTCTGCCTCAACGCTGGTCTCCACGGCCTTCTCTGCGCGAACCTCTCTCGCCCGCTCATCGGCTAGGTCCGGCGAAATCAGGACGTGGTCTAGTTCTTCTGGGTAGCTCACTTTCCGATCTGCCAGTCCTTTCCAGCAGGCTTGCTTCTTCGCCCACTCGCTGAAATTTCGAACGCCTTGGGGGGGATGGGTTACAACTTCCTGAGCTTCGGCCGCAGCGACAGACAATACTGCCTTTAGGTCTTGAGATACATCTTGGTATCTCCAAACAGCGTCCAAATCGATCACCATTTCCCGTTCTTCTGCATCATGAACAAGCTTGGCAATCGCGTAGGTCACTATGTTGGCACGGTAGCCTCCCTCGTACCAATCTGCGCCAGAAACCAGTTTTTCGGTCGCTCGAAAAATGATGGCCTTTGCGATCATGCGCTTGAACCAGAGTTCATCAAAGGCCGCTCCTTCGGAGCCCCACTGCTTGCCGATGTTCTTGGCAAATTCGGCGAAGTTCTTCTGCGCGCCGAGACTCACTATATGCGGCAGGCACGCCCAAGTGTTCTCGAACTTAGCGAGGTCGGTTTTGGTCAGGAATTGTGAGCGGGGGAATTCAGCATCGAACCTCTTCCGCTCCGCAATGGTTCTGCGCCCGCGTTCATCTGCATATTGTCCCCTTGCGCGCTCGTAGAACCATTTGGTGTCTCGGTACCCGTCTTCTCCGCGCGCAAGGACCTTGCGCGACTGCTCTTCCGTCCGGATGTGGAAGGGATGGTTGGCAAAGAAGTCAGCTGCATTCACCTTATTCTGGCTATTTGCGTACTCAGAAATGCGCGGCACCACGAGTTCGGATTGGTCACGTGGTACGATGGTCAGCTTCATCTGGACGTGGACCCGTTCCAGCTGCTCGGCAAACTCTTTACGCGCTGCGTGCAGTGAAGCCGTTGTCTGGCCGCCATTGACGATCTGTAGGTTGTCCGCCCGCACGAGTTGGAGGCCTAGGTCGGTCTGCTCCACCTCGATTACGTCGGCTGTGGCACTGAGGCCATTGTTGTAGGAAAAGAACATGTGCGGCTCATCGCGGATCGTATAGCGAATGCCTTGGTTCACCTTGCCGCGCGCCTGAAGAAAGCTTCTGACGTTGGCTTCGAGTAGGCGCGGTCCCCACTTGTCGTAGATGGCCGCCAACTGTATCCCAGGAATGACCGCGAGGTAGCTTTCGAGCGAACTGTCGCTTCCGGATGCCGCAAGAAGGGGAACCCCCCCGCCGAAATCCTTCTCGAAATCTATGATCAGGTTCGCCCGCGCCTGCCCTTGCTCCACGTACTGCTTGAGGCGCTTCAAGTCCCAAACGCTGAGGGTGACCGGTTTGCCGTCGAGGTCTTTCACGTTCGCAGCGTCGGCACGAGCGCGGAAGTCTGCGTTGGTAACGATGATGAGCTTGACTTTCTCGACGTGCTTCCAAGTGGTCGCGATGAGGTCGGCCACCCCGAACCCGGCACTCGTTTCCTCCAATTGCTCACGGAAATCGGTCTTGAGACTAGATACAACGAACCTGTAAAGGCGCTGCAGAAGGCGCTGAATCTGATCTTTGTTCTGTACGCGCACCTCGTCGGAAAGCTGGAAGTCGCACAACACGAGGCTCAGAACGCCATCGCCATCCCTTGGATCCCCGCCGTAGCCGTCGATGCGCATGGGATTGTTGGAGCCACCTCCCTCAAAATACGCCCTGTTGGCGCCATCCAATTCCCCCGCTTCGGTGAGCAGATCTCCAACCTTCTCGAAGAACGCCTCGACTGTAACAAGTCCGAGGACGTCGGCATCGCCCTGAATGTCCGCGATGAGCTCATGATGAAATTCTTCGAGTTCACTCATGCTCAAGTCCTTTCCGGATCACGTCGAACAGATCACCTTGCAGTTTGAACGGTTCGCAGGCATCGAGAGCGATCGCGTATCGGACGTTATCCACGCCTGGTGCAAGAGGTGCGGAAATCCGGGGAAACCCCTTCACCACCTCGAAATCGGTCGCGGTGCCAAGAAGCCATCGTCGGTTATCGTAGTCGTTCTCAGGATCATATCCTGTCGAATACAGTGTATCTTCCCACGCCTCGAAAGCCGCGCCGTCTTCTGCGAACATCTCAGCCGTCATTCGCACGTGATCGTGCAGGCTCTGACCTTCTGGTAGGATGGCCGAAGCCACATTGAGCACACGCAAGCAGAGACGGCTCCCCTCGACGTCTGCCAGTTGGTCTTCAGATGAAATGGACACGGATGGCTTCGCGGCCACCCGCCTTGCTTTCACTTCTACGCAGCTTCCGATCAGCTCGAAATCCTTTGCCGAGCCAGTCGGGCCGGTCCACGCCTCTATTGCAGTCTCAGGACCGAAGGCGGACACAAGCCCTCGAAGGAATGACAACTCGCCAACAAGCCCCCGCTGCTCTTCAACGGACAAACCATTGGCCTTTCCACCGCGCAGAAGGTGATACCAGCGTCGCGTGCGTTGGAGCGTTCTGGATAACGCTTCGTCGCGATCTTGGCTTGCCTCCCCAGCCGCAACCACATCCCGGCAAAGTGTTTCGAAGATCTCGACCTGACTTCTTTCCTTCAGGCCGAGAACGAATGCCGATCCACCTGAAAAAGGGCGGAAGGACGAGGCAAGGTTCTTCAGCTTTGGCAGACGTGGCAATGGTTGCGGTAGGTTGGGCAGCCTCAACATCAGGCCCGGCATGCCTGCTTCCAGCACTACCCAGAAGAAATCGAAGCTCCCCTCAGCATCGACCCGCGTTGCTTCGTCAGGGTTGAGCCTTTCCCAAGGATCACGAGGCTTCAAGAGCTGCCTCCTGATCCTCGTCGTCTTCTTCTTCACCGAAGAGTTCCCGATAACGCACCGTATTCACCACGTACTCGACGCGTTCGGCCGGGCGAGAAGAAACTGGAAGGCTTATGCCCCACGCCACAACGGGGTCTGCAGGGATCAGGTCGACATGCTTGGCATCTTCCATTCCATCTGGCGCCTTCGCTTTTACGAAGTGGAGGATGAAAAGGCCGAGACTTCTTTCTCGTCGGTAGATCGAGTCCGGGTAGTTCACGCGTTCACCGTCCACCTTCCCGTTGTCTTCCCGATACCGTGACTCGGCAGCCTCAGCCCTAGCCGGTTCTACACCAGCCTTCTCGATCCCCCGAGACGCAACACGCATTCGCTTCCCACTAAAGGACATGAAATCATGTTGTAAATCATGCAGGTCTACATATCGCGTCGTGGGCACGATCGGTATGCCTAGCGTTCTGTCGGATTCGCCTTTGGTAAGGCTGGGCACTAATACGTCCCAAGTCTGCAATTCGTCTGCACTTCGCGCATTGATGTATTTTCTAACCGGGTCCGGGTCAGTCGTTCCGCTTTGCTCGGCGTTTCGCCACGCGGCAAGGAAATCATCTATAAAATGGACCGGTACGCCGCGATACAACACTCCCCAAGACGAGTTCTCCTTCTCCAAGTCCGCGTCTTTGATCTTTTTAAACAGAGACTTAGCCGCATCAATATTCGCAGAAAGATCGCCTGGTCGAATGCTTACTCTCGATGTCTCGACAAATTTGTTGGAGAGTCCGATTTGCGTCGTGACCTTTTTTCCCGATCCCATCTTGTTGCGTGCCGTAATGAGCAACGAAGCGGGATGACTTCGCACCGCCAGACCGAAATCCCTAGGAGTTGCTGTCGGAACAGCCGCCATTTCGTGAATTTCTGAGTGCAACTCCTCTGTCGCGTTCGCAATGTATGCGTACCATCTAATAGCCTCGGTCGGCATCCAGATACGGCAAATATCTTCGTATCCGGTCCGATACCCAAACCAACGCCCCATCTGCATAAGGGTATCGTACATCTTAGTATTGCGTAAAAACCAGGTTACCGTCAGCCCCTCGAGTGTTAGTCCGCGCGACAGAGAAAACCCGCCTACAGCAATGTACTTTCTACCCGCTTTGCCATGAACTTCATCAGGATACTCCAAGACATCCTTCGACTGGTAGTTTACCAATACGACCTGCGCAGCAGCCATGGCGTCATGTAGCGCAACCTGAATCTCATCCCATGAGGAATGGGCCTCTTTGAATTCGCTTTCCCATACCTCTTTCAAAGCTGCAATCTCAGGGTCTGTAAGTCCCTTGCTACCATTTGAACCGTTCACTCTGACAGCATTCTGAATCCGTTGAAGCAGCTCATGCAGCCGATTCCGAAGCTGTGTTTGAATAGGGTTCCGAAAGCTTGCGTTCACCAACATTGAGCAGTGTTTGTGCTCTTGATTTCTTAGCGCACGAATAGCAGCAGTCAGCACGAAGGCGCGAACAGCTTTCACCAGCGAGTCGGGAAGTGCTTCAACGATAAAATCTTGTGGATGTTTGACGGGAAGCACATCTTCATTGTCGCCGACATACCTCAACCAGTTCGACTCCTCATCATCGTGCAAGCCTTCGACAAAGACTTTTTTGCCACCGAAATAATTGGATGGGGCGTCCAGGCCGATGATAAAGTCCTTCGGAAACAAGTCTTCCGACAGCATTTCATCATCTTGATCAGGATCGATGAATATGTTTGCGAAGGGTGTTGCCGTGTATCCGATATAGCAACTCCGATGAAAAGTGTTCAAAAGCTCGCGTATCAACCTATTAGTGGAAGTAACTTCTTTCTTGTTGTACTTCGTATTGATAGAGGCGTTGTCAGCCTCGTCATCAATTAGCAGCATAGGCTGATCAATCATCTCCCGGTCACCGCGGGCACTATTGTCCTTTAGCCATTGTAGCAGGTTGAGGAGTGTATTCGATTGTTTCTTGATCACGAGAACGACAGGAACTTTGTAGGAGTCAATTTCGCTCGTGTTGGTTGAGGCCGTGGTCTTGTTGAAATCGCGTAGCGTGTTGGTAAGGCTGACTGGCGTGTTGTTAGGGTCGAAATGGCCGACGCCGATGATGTGTTTTGCCTTACCCTTCTTGGTGTCCTGAGACTTTCCGGTATCACGACCGATGAAGCCCTCATCTATCCGGGCTTGGGTCTGGTTTCGAAGGTTGTTGTGAATACCCGCAATGACAATGATCAGCCTGTACCCCGCGTCTGCTGCCTTGCAGATCAGGCCCGTATAGTTGGCCGTCTTTCCGCTTTGGACGTGGCCGACCACCATGCCGCGCCGATCCCACGAAACATGCTTCTCGGGGTTGCCCAGTCGACCGAGGATCTTGTCCGTCACCATGTCCGTTGAAATCACAACATCCTTCGGCAGGCCACTTTGTAACAGTAGCTTCTGGTAGCGATTCCAGTAGAATGGCTCGATGGATGGCTTAGCGTCATCCAGCCAAGGTTCGAAATCCTCGCTATCGACCACCGCGCCAAGGCCTGCCTTGATCCCCTGCTTGTGCTCGATCTCCCGCGCAAGCTGCTCGATCTCTTCATCATTGAGCCCCGGTGGAACTAAAGCAGCGACTCCCCGGATCATCTTGCGAAGCTCATCTTCAGTCTTGCGAGCCTGATTGAACAGCCCGCTTTCGACCATGTTCCTCACCGTCTCGATTGCTTCGGTCATGAAATTCGTGTCCTCAGGAATTCTTCAAGAATCGGCGTGGCCGCTGCCCACCGCGCTCGCAAGAATGGGTTACTCTGTAGCGTGTCCGAGAGAGCCTCAGAGGGCACACCGTTTTCCATCAAAGTCACCGCGAGCGAATAGACCAGCTCCTTGAGGTCGGTTGATGATGTCTCGTCAGCCGTCACGGCTTCTGGGTTCCCGACGAGTTCGGCATGCAGGGTCTCGATCGGCAGACCAGACCCGATAATGCGCAGGCAGCGCTCGAAACCCTCTCGCATCGCTTCGGGCAGCTGCTCGGCATAAGTTTGGAAGACTGGGTGCTCGACGTTGGGACGAAAGACGATCTGTCCATCCTTTTGAACACGATTCCAGATCGGGAAACGGGTTTCATCTACCAGCTTCTTACCCCGTCCCCGATATGTGCGCTTGGAGGTTCCGACAAGCCTCTCAACCACCTTTTTCAGTCGATCACGCACTACCGGCGGCAGCTGAGCCGAGGCTTTCTTGACGTCGATCTTCCACTCCGAGTCCATCGTGTTCGGGATATCGACGGCGATTCGGCAGAGTTTCGTGAGTTCGGTCTGGCGCGCGAGGCCCAGCCATCCACCCGCGATGATGAGACGTTTCTCGCGATAGACATAAAGGCCTTGCGACTTCAGATGTCCCTCGGGGCCTCCTACTTCGTCCCACGCCTCACGACTCATTCGCTTATGATGAGGAAGAGTGTGGCATCTGATCAGGACGTCACCATGACTTAGGCGAAGGATCTCTTCCGGGTCCTTCTGCGTGGCCGCATATGAGATTGCCATGGGGTCAATAGGCTTCAGCTGACGACCATTTAAGGAGAGTTTCAGGCGCGGCTTGGCGCCCTCCAGAAATCGATGAAACACCAACCGCAGGTGATGCTCTGCACGGGATAAGTCCGAGTTCATGTGCTCGGCCCGCTTCGCGCGGTCATGCTTAAAGCCGCCGCTCATGCGATCAAGTTTCTCCCAAATCACAACCGTTCCGGTCTCTGGAAGAAGATCATGTCCTATCACGAGTTCCGAATTGTCGATCAGTTCGAGGCTCCAGTCGTTCCGTTTCGCGACGCGATCCAAGTCCCATCGCGCACAGGACGTTCGACCGTCTTTCCGCGTGAGAACCGTCAGACTTCGGCACTGCGAGAAACTCGCACTCTTCAAGCCGAGACCGAAACGCCCAAGGTCTTCGGCTGCGCGTTCATGCGTCGGATTCTTGGAGCCGAGGCGCATAGCTTCGATGAGCTCGACCTCCGTCATGCCCCAGCCGTCGTCCGCTAGCGCTATCCAAGGTTCATCAGCGACGGTGTCGGCGATAAGTTCTACTTGGCGAGCTGTCGCAGTGATCGCGTTGTCGATGACGTCGGCGAGTGCAGTCTCAAGAGTGTAGCCAAAGTCTCGATGCCCTTCGATCAGCGAAGCAGCGTAAGGGGTCGCATCGACATCTCTTGTTTCTGTCATCGATTTCGCAGTGTTTGTCATGGCGTATTTATTACAGCGCGCTCAATGAGTTACAACTGCCGGAATAGGGATGTATTGTAATTAGTGTGGAGTAGCAGATTCGTCTGCACGTCAAATCTCGTTTGGCTTCCTCGAGGTGCCGGACAGCCTTGGAGCGCGACTTGCTGCTGAGAGTTAGTTGAAATGACCTGCATCCCGCGTTTGGGAATTATCTATGTGCCACGGCCCCATCGCGGAGAATCCACCGGGCATGTGAAATTTGAAGCAGAACAACGATGCTTTTCGTGCTTCCAACTCAGTCAAATGTTCAAATACCCGCCGGCATGGCAGCGCATTTGAGCGCCGCCTCCGAACCTTTCCTCCCATGTGTCGCCTCGAAATAGGTCTATCTGCTCTCGATGCGTGGCAACCCAAACCGAGAGGCGGCATCCCGGTAGCCCCGAACCGTTATGCACTTGGATAAGAAGTCGCAGTGGAGTGGGTCGACTCTCGCGACGCCTTTCCGTGATAGCCAGTGGGTCGGGGACACTCAGTCGTCTGTTTCCGACCACATTTCTACAAAATCGGACAAACCGCTATTGGCCACCGAGGTGCCGTTCTATGGACTCTGTCGAGAGCCAATCTTGGCCAAATGTTTCTCCATTCATTTGGACTG